>OGYW01000173.1_pt1 | contig 55716 bp, 38 predicted proteins | sample 1576621 | NCBI WGS metagenome assembly OGYW01 (sample SAMEA3541528, study PRJEB24748) | human gut metagenome | biome: human gut; feature: human-associated habitat; material: faeces | place: China | collected 2012 | reverse complement strand
GGGCCACGGCGTGCATGGAGTGTTCGGAACCATCGACGGGCAAGATCAACTCAGCAGAGCGGCGATAACCGCGATGAATATGGGGCTCGTCATCGTGCTCATCAGGATGCCGTCGCGTGCGAACGTAAGTCCAACGTTGTACCGGGCGGCGTAATTGTAGACGTTCTGGCCGGTCGGCAGCGCCGCCAGTACCACGCAGGCGTACAGCGTCGCGCCGCGGAATCCCATGACGAAATAGGAGAGCAGGAAGGCGATGATCGGCATCACGATGTTCTTCAGTACGGCTACGGTGAAGATCGCCGGGCGGTCGCCCTTCTGCTGCAGCGGCTTGGTGCCGTGCAGCGACATGCCGAACGCCATCAGGATCATCGGAACCGCGGAGTCCCCGATCATGTCAATCGGATCGAAGATGAAGTTCGGCACGGGGAACCAGCCGATCTTCGCGTCGATCGCCGAAACTAGGATGCCGCCCAGGGAGCCGATCAGCAGCGGCTGATGCAGCGGCTGCTTCAGGATTTCCTTGACCGATACCTTGCCCTTGGTGGTCACGTCGAGCACCGTCAGGCCGACCGGCGTGAAGATCGCCTGCTGCATGACCAGGATCGGTGCCACCAGGGCTCCGTTGCCGAGGATGTACGTGGCTATGGGCAGGCCGATGTTGTTCGAGTTCAGATACAGTGAGTTCAGCGCGCCGACGGTCGCGTCTGCCGGCCCCAAGTGGAAGAACAGCTTGTTCAGCACCAGGAACAGCGCGCCGACGAGTACAGCGGAGAAGAACGCCACGATGATCGACGAATGGAAGATCTCGAAGATCGGCTCTTTCGACAGAATCGCGAACATCAGACACGGGCTGGACACGAAGAAGCTGAAACGGTTGAGCACCATCTGGGCGCTCGGCCCACCTATGCGCATTCGAGCGGCCACATATCCGACTCCGATTACGATGCCGATGACGCAGAAGCCTTCCATCGCGTTTAATAGACCCGGCATATTCCCATCCCTTTTCCGTTTGCTGGCAAACCCCATACTGCCATACGCATGTGTTTCGCGAGGTTCTGTCTCATAACGTAGGCGAAACCCGTCTCGCGAGCCACGGTAGCACGGCATGCTGCGCGTCGCGCGCTTGTTCTCGCCGCCGACGGGGAGTTCGACCGTCTCATTCCGGCCCGGCAACGGGCTCCGACGGGACGTGCTGCCGTTAGGATGGTCAGCATGACTACGACAACGACGATGGCAGCGGCCGGCGCTGACCCGCGCTCGGCGATCGCGCCGATCACCTGCGACACGACCGGCACGCGCGAGAAGGCGCTCGCCTCACTGCTCGAACAGATCATGGACTCGTATTCCGTCAGCGATGACGAGAAGCCGCTGGCCGACGCCGTGGAGGCGTTCCTGCGGTCGAAGCCGCACCTGACGGTGCACAGGCACGGCGACACGGTGGTCGCGTCCACGTCGCTCGGCAGGCCTCGGCGCGTGGTGCTCGCCGGGCACCTTGACACGGTTCCGGTGATCGACAACTTCCCGCCGCGCTGGCTGGAGCCCGGCGACCCGCTGATCCGGGAGGACATCGCCGCGGCGCACCCCGGCGGGCGGGTGATGTGGGGCCGCGGCGCGACCGACATGAAGGCATCCGACGCGGTGTTCCTGTACCTCGCCGCCACGCTGGTCGACCCGCAATATGACCTGACGTACGTGTTCTACGACCATGAGGAGGTTGCGGCCGAGAAGAACGGTCTGCGGAAGGTGGCCGAGGCGCATCCCGATTGGATCGCCGGCGATTTCGCGATCATCGGCGAGCCGACCGACTGCGGCATCGAGGGCGGCTGCAACGGCACCATGCGGTTCGACGTGGTCACGCACGGGGTCGCGGCGCATTCGGCCAGGGCATGGATGGGGGAGAACGCCATTCACAAGGCCGCCGATGTCCTGAACCGCCTGAACTCCTACGAGCCGCGCACCATCACGGTGGATGGGCTGGATTATCGCGAGGGGCTGAACGCGACGCTGATTTCCGGCGGCAAGGGGACGAATGTCATCCCCGACGAATGCCGTGTCCATGTGAACTACCGGTTCGCGCCCGACAAGACGCTGCCGCAGGCGAAGGCACTGATGATGGGCGCGGATGCCGGCGCGGAGCTCGGCAATGGAGAGCATGTCGCCACCGGTGGCGTGTTCGAGGGCTTCGGCATCGAGATGAAGGACGAGTCGCCGTCCGCCCGGCCGGGCATGGACGCGCCGATGGCGGTGTCGTTGGCGAAGCTGGTGCGTGAGCGTACGGGACGGGAACCGCTGGCGAAGCTCGGGTGGACCGATGTCGCGCGGTTCTCGCTGCTGGGTGTGCCCGCGGTGAACCTGGGCGCGGGGAGCCCGCTGCTTGCGCACAAGCATGACGAGCAGATCGCCGAAAGCGAGTTGGCGACCATGGCCGGCATCCTGGAGGACTGGCTCACCGGCCGCGCGTGAGCGGGGTTCGGCCGCGCGTGTCGGCATCCGTGCCATCGAATAGTGTGCGGACAGCTGCCCGCACAACGCTGTCAGTTGGCGCTGTAGGTTTTGTCGACGATGTCGTCGCCGTCTGCATCGGTGACGATGGTACGGATCTTGACACCGTTCGCGGAGCGAAAGCGTCTGCGTACAAGCATGGGCTGGGCGTTGTCGCCACGCCAAAAGAACGTTGAATATGGTGAGATGGTCATGGCCGGTCAAATTGTGTGCCATACTTAAAGATGGTGGTTCTGCAAACCACCTGAGCGTGAAAGGCGTCGATCCCCTCGCATGCATGAAGATGCGCGAGCGCTGGTGTCCGCCGAAGCACGCACACGGACTTTTGACGGATTTGCTTCCTGCGGGCGCAAGCGTAGCGTGGCCACGGTGAGAGCGTGGTGTGAGACCGCATGAGGCCATGAGTGTGCGACGTGGTGCAGCACGTCGTGAGGAGTATCGTGCCTAGTGTGAACGATAACGGTTTCAGTCGTGACGAAACCGAAGAACAGCAGCCTACCCACGCCGATGCGGCCCAGTCGCCTGATTCGGCCAATAAAACGCCTGCGGCGCCGCGTCGTCGCCGCGGTGGCCGCCGCGTGGTTCGTGGCGCCGGTGCCGCCGGTGCCGCGGTCGCGCTGAAGGTCGAGGACCATTCCGCTCCGCTGTTCGCGGAACCCGTGGTGGAGCAGCCCCTTACCCGTCGTCGCCGCTCGAAGGCGGCCGACGAATCGCCGGAGACCAACGAACCGGAGACCGCCGCATCGGCCGATTCCGAAAAGAAGGATGATGCGCGGCACGCCAAGGCCGACGGCAAGTCTCGGTCCGCGTCGCGTTCCTCGAAAGCGACGAAGCGCCATGATGATGACGCCGATCAGGCCGAACCCCGGCGCACCCGCGTGCGTCGTCGCACCGCCATGTTCTCCTCGCGCGAGGACGCTTCGCCGGCCGTTCCGGGCGAGACGTCGGATGACGACCTCGGCGTCGATGCCGGCACCGATATCATCGTCCGCGATGATTCCGCCGATCTGTCCCGCGCCCTGGATGTCGTTAGCACGCTGCCGCAACCTGCGCCGCGCGCTCACGCGATGACGTCCGTGCTGTTCCAGGAGCCGGTGCTGCCCGTGCCGGAAATCGTGCGCGACGCGCGCGATGACGACCGCGAGGATGACGACCGCGACGGCCGCGGCGGTGGCAAGTCCCGTCGCTCGCGCAATGGTCGTGTGTCACGTGACGGCGCGCAGGGGGACAAGGACAAGAGCGCTTCCTCCCGTCGCGATATCGACGGTCTGAGCCACATCGAGCGCGTCGACAGCTTCGATACCGACGACAGCCGCAGCCGTGACGAATCCGGCGAGGCCGACGAGCCGGTGCGTTCGTCGCGCCGCAACCGTCGCCTGAACGCGCAGGAGCGCCGTGCGGCCGCCGAAGTGGAGCAGATCGAGGAGGACCTGGAGCTCGACGGCATCTCCTATACGCCGGTCGACGACGAGGAGCCCTCCGAGGATTCGGGCACGAGATCCCGTCGCCGTCGCCGCTCCCGTCAGAACCGTGCCGACGACAGCCGCGGCAACGGCGAGTCGGACAGCAGCCAGTCCGCGGCGCAGCAGGACGAGCCGGCCAAGCCGTCGTCCCGCCGCACACGCGACGAGGAAGAGGACGATGACTCCAACGTCACCCGTCGCCGTCGCCGTCGCCGCTCCCGCGCGTCCGACGAGCAGGGTGACGATGAGATGACCGTGCGCCGCTCGCGCAAGCAGCAGTACATCGACGAGATCACCGACGTCGAGGGCTCCACCCGACTGGAGGCGAAGAAGCAGCGCCGCCGCGACAACCGCCGCGAGCGCAGCCGCCAGAGCCAGCTGGTCGAGCAGGACTTCCTCGCGCGCCGCGAGCACGTGAACCGTCTCATGGTGGTGCGCGAACGCGGCCATCACACGCAGATCTCCGTCATCGAGGACAACGTGCTCGTCGAGCATTACGTCTCCGACATCCAGGAGGTCGCCACGGTCGGCAACATCTACCTCGGCCGCGTGCAGAACGTGCTGCCGAGCATGGAGGCGGCGTTCGTCGACATCGGCCAGTCCCGCAACGGCGTGCTGTATGCCGGTGAGGTGAACTGGGACGCGACCCGCCTCGAAGGGCAGCCGCGCCGCATCGAGCTGGCGTTCAAATCTGGCGACCCGGTGCTCGTGCAGGTCACCAAGGATCCGATCGGCCACAAGGGCGCTCGCCTGACTTCGCAGGTCACGCTCGCCGGGCGTTTCCTGGTGCTCGTGCCGTCCGGCGGCATGACCGGCGTGAGCCGCAAGCTGAGCGAGCGCGAGCGTTCGCGCCTCAAGGGCATTGTCTCGAAGATCGCACCGAAGGACATGGGCGTGATTATCCGCACCGCGGCCGAAGGTGCCAAGGAGGAGGCGATCGTCAAGGATCTGGAGAGCCTGGTCCGCCAGTGGGAGCGCATCAACGCCAAGCGCGAGGAGTTCTGGCACGGCAAGCGGCCGAAGCTGCTGCAGGGCGAGCCGGACGTCGCGATCCGCGTGGTGCGCGACATCTTCAACGACAATTTCGGCGAGCTGATCGTCGAGGGCGACAAGGTGTACGAGCGCATCGAGGAATACCTCGACACGATGGCGCCCGATCTCAAGGAGAAGTTGTCCAAGTGGGATCCGTCCGAGCATCAGGGCAAGGATGTGTTCGACAAGTGGCAGATCGACGCGCAGCTCAGGAAGGGCATGGAGCGTCAGGTGTACCTGCCTTCCGGCGGGTCGATCGTCATCGATCGCACCGAGGCCATGACCACGATCGACGTGAACACCGGCCGGTTCATCGGCCGCGGCAAGAGCCTTGAGGAGACGGTGACGCGATGCAACCTGGAGGCGGCCGAGGAGATCGCGCGCCAGCTGCGTCTGCGCGATATCGGCGGCATGGTCATGATCGATTTCGTCGACATGGTGATGCCCGCCAACCGCGATCTGGTGCTGCGGCGTCTGGTCGAATGCCTGGCGCGTGACCGCACCAAGCATCAGGTGGCGGAGGTCACGTCGCTGGGTCTGGTGCAGATGACGCGCAAGCGCATCGGCCAGGGCCTGGTCGAAGCGTTCTCCGAGGAGTGCCCGACCTGCCATGGCCGCGGGTTCATCCTGCATGACGAGCCGACCGTCAGCGCGGATTACGACGATCCGTATGCGCTCAAGGGCGGCGATCCGTTCATCAAGACCAACAAGCACGGCCGCGGTACGGATGTGCAGGTGCCGCAGGGCTCCTCGCCGGATATCAAGGCCAAGCTCGCGCAGATCGCCGCCGCGGCGGTCGCCGCGAACGGCACCGACGAGGATGAGTGACCCGACGCGCTGAATGAATCATGATTTCCGGTGTGTCAACCTGACACGCCGGAAATATGATTTGCGTTAGTACATGGGTCAGTGTAGATTAGATTGCTGGTGTCTGACCAGCGGCTTGCGTGCGTCAGGCAAGTAGCTTTTATAACACCATAGCAAGGAACGAAGCATGTACGCGATTGTGAAGGCCGGTGGCCATCAGGAAAAGGTCGAGGTCGGTGACGTGATTCTCGTCAACCGTCTTGAGGCGAAGAAAGGCGAGACCGTTGAATTCCCGGTCGCGCTGGTTGTGGATGGTGCCAAGGTGACGCTGGGCGCCAAGGATCTCGCCGCGGTGTCCGCCAAGGGTGAAGTCATTGACGACGAGGCCAAGGGCCCCAAGATCAACATCATGAAGTACAAGAACAAGACCGGCGTGACTCGTCGCAAGGGTCACCGTCAGAAGCTGACCGCCGTGAAGATCACGGCGATCGCCTGAGCCAATACAGGAAGGATCTGAATCATGGCACATAAGAAGGGTGCTTCCAGCTCGCGCAACGGTCGCGATTCGAAGCCTCAGTACCTCGGCGTCAAGAAGTTCGGCGGCGAAGCCGTCGTCGCCGGCAACATCATCATTCGTCAGCGTGGCACCAACTTCCACCCTGGCCAGAACGTCGGCATGGGCAAGGATCACACCCTGTTCGCGCTGACCGACGGCAGCGTGAAGTTCGGTGTCCGTCACGACCGCAAGGTCGTCGACGTCATCGCCGCCTGAGCGATACCGCATTAAGTGTCAAGCCGCATCCCACCCGGGTGCGGCTTTTTTCGTTTGCCGCCCTGGCGCATTCCCGGCACGCCCGCACCGCACGGCGCATCCCCACAGAGCCGTCACGCCTGTGCCATGCGATGTCACGCCTCCCTCCCCAAGTACCACATCACTCTCCGAGGACCCCCCCCAAACTCCTCTGGTACACCGGTACATTACGGGTTGAAATAGCCGATTCCGGCAATTCCCCGTGTGAAATCGCCGTTTTCAGGCCCCAAAACGACCATTTGGCACGGGGAATTCCGGATAACGGCTATTTCAACCCGTGTTTTGGCGCATGGCGACGCTTATCGGGGCTTGGAATGGTGTCGCTGCGATCACGGTCGGCCTTTCCGGACTTATGCCTGCTGGCCCACATGTGTGGGTTACGAGTGCGGCGCGCGGCCCGACATCACGCGTGTCATGGTTGTATGCCCATATCTCTGAGCTGCCGGACGATTCGTCCCGGATTGTCAAGATCCCTGTAGTACATGCGCACCATGCCGATCGCATACTGCGACATGCATTGCTGGCGTTTCCGTTCCTCATCCACTACTTCGCGAATTTCCCGGCCTGAAGTCATATGCGGATCCACATACTTGCGAACGCCATCGAATTCCCCGACGATTACCGAGCCGTCTTCACGCTTCCAGAGAAAATCACTGCGATGCTTACGACCGGGATGATCGAGACAGGGGAATTCCACCTGAATGTCGTCAGGAGGGCAGCCGGCATCATGCAACATGCCGCGGGCCTCGGATTCGCCGCCGTTCTCGGCACGCCGATCTGCAAGCGCGAACGCGCGCTCGACGGCGGCGCGGTTGCGTGAGTATTTCACGCTGGAGGGATACGCCCGGAGCACGGATTCGCTCACGAGGCCGTTGCGGAGCGCACAATCCGCCGGCCCGAGGGCGTAGCGCAGAGGCTGGCATGCCGCGAGGTCGAACAGTGTCTGCAGCAAGCTGATGACCTTCACTCCCTGAACCACGGTGATGTCCGGATGCGTGATCGCGTGATGCGATATGTGCCTGGTGTCCTGATGATGCGCGCCGGGGCTCGCGACGATGCAGATTGGGAATGCCAGCCGATAGGAGCAGTCGAGCCCGTGCATGATGGCGGCCGTAGGACCGCAGAACACCCAATCAGGATGTTGGATGGCGAGCGCTCGTACGATATGGCGAACCTGTTCATGCGGATCAAGCGATTCCCAATACGCGGGCTCTGCGTACAGGCCGCGGAAGACTCTCAGCACGGCGCCGGTCTTCACTCTCCTGCGTATTGCCTGTATGTCCGTGTTGGTGGAGGGAATGGCGCAGCGTCGCTCCTGCCGTGCAACGGCGAAAAGTCTGTCCAGCGAATGATGCGTCCCCATATGCCAAGTGTAGGGGGTCTGGGATCGCGACATCTGCGAATTCGCGATGAGCCTATTCCGCCGGGAAATCCGGATGATGGCGGAGCATACGGTGGTGTGCAAGGCATCCATTCGATTGCGCATAGGCGGCGACGGCCCACATTCGCGCGTCATGTGCCGTGCCCTCTCATCATGTATCGTGTTTCCCGCGTCATGTGTTGTAACCCCCGTGCGTCCCCTCAGGTATCACGTCTCCCTTCTCAGGACCGCATCTCCCTCCCCCCGGTACCGTGCCTCCCTCATCAGGCACCACATCACTCTCCGAGGAGCCACCCCACCCTCCTCTGATACACCGGTACATTACGGGGTGAAATAGCCGTTATCCGGAATTCCCCGTGCCAAATGGTCGTTTTGGGGCCTGAAAACGGCGATTTCACACGGGAAATTGCCGGAATCGGCTATTTCAACCCGTAATTTGAGCACTTGTGAAGACCTCCGCACGGATTGGGGGGGGGGGCAGAGCGATCGGGGCTGCTCCGCTGCGGGTGGAGCGAGCGAACCTGGGGAGAACCGGGGGTCAAGGTAAGGTAGAGCGTTATGAGTGATTTTGTGGATAGAGTGACCGTTCATGTCAAGGGCGGCGACGGCGGCAATGGATCCGCCGGCATCAGGCGCGAGAAGTACAAGCCGTTGGCAGGCCCGAACGGCGGCAACGGCGGCAACGGTGGTTCCGTGGTGTTCGTGGCCGACACGAACGCCACCAGCCTGCTGGACTACCGGTTCATGCCGCATCGCAACGCCGGCGACGGCACGATGGGTCTGGGCGACGTCAAGGACGGCTCCAAGGGCGCCGACCTGATCCTGCCGGTGCCGCTCGGCACTGTGATCTTCGCCGCGGTCGGCGCTCAAGGCCGTCCCAAGCGTCCGGGCGAGCAGCTGGCTGATCTGCGCCATAACGGCGACAAGTTCGTCGCGGCTGCGGGCGGCGCGGGCGGTCTGGGCAACGCGGCGCTGGCCAACAAGACCCGCCGCGCTCCGGGTTTCGCTCTGCTGGGCGAACCGGGCGAGGAACGTGACGTGATCCTGGAGCTCAAATCCATCGCCGATGTAGCGCTGGTGGGCTTCCCGTCGGCCGGCAAGTCGAGCCTGATCGCCGCGATGAGCGCCGCCAAGCCGAAGATCGCCGACTACCCGTTCACCACGCTGGTGCCTAACCTGGGTGTCGTCGTCGCAGGCGACCACCGCTATACCATCGCCGACGTGCCCGGCCTGATTCCCGGCGCATCGCAGGGCAAGGGTCTGGGACTGGAGTTCCTGCGCCACATCGAGCGCACGGAAATCATCGCCCACGTCATCGACTGCGCGACGCTGGAGCCTGGCCGCGACCCGGTTTCCGACTACCATGCGCTGGAGCATGAGCTCGCCGAATACGCCGACAAGCTGGAACTGCCGCTGGGCGCCATCCCGATTCCGGAACGCCCGCGCATCATCGTGCTCAACAAGGTGGATGTGCCGGAGGCCAAGGAGCTCGCCGATTTCGTGCGCCCGGACTTCGAACGTATGGGATTGAAGGTGTTCGAGATCTCCACGGCTTCTCATGAGGGGCTGAAGGAGCTGAACTTTGCGCTGGCGGCCATGGTCGCCGACATGCGGCAGGAGGTCGCCAGCCGCGAGCAGGCCGAGGAGGAGGCGCGCGTCGTCATCAATCCGTTGGAGGATCGGTCGAATCGTCGCCGTGCGGCTGCGAACGGCACTGCCGATTTCGCCGTGGCCCGCAAGGAGGGCGATGGCGGTTTCTGGTACGAGGTGACCGGCGCGAAGCCCGAACGTTGGGTGGTGCAGACCAATTTCGACAATGACGAGGCCGTCGGCTATCTGGCCGACCGACTCGCCAAGCTTGGCGTCGAGGACGAGCTGCGCCGGCTGGGAGCGAAGCCGGGTGACGAGGTGCGTATCGGCAAGGGGCAGCGTGCCGTGTCGTTTGATTGGGATCCGACCATCGCCGCCGGCGCGGAGATGCTTGACGGCGCTCAGCTGGGTGCCCGCGGCCGCGATCTGCGTCTTGAGGATCAGGAGCCGGGCGGCCGTCGCCGTACCAATGCGGAGCGTCGTCGTCAGTACCACGAGATGATGGACGCCAAGGCCGCGGTGCGCGAGGCCATGATGGCCGAACGTCAGGCCGGTCACTGGGCCGATCCGAGCGTCGACGACGACCGTCACGACGAGCAGAGCCTGTTCGGTCGCGGCGAGGACGGCGACGAGAATGACGGCGGTCTGGCCTGACACCTGACCACCCCCAGTCAGCTTCACTGCCAGCCCCCGCCAGCGGGGGCTGGCGCGGAGCGGCTGAGGATGGCTGGCACATTCGTCTGCGATTCCACCAGCGCGGCGGCCGCAGCGTGGAACGGCGGCGTCCTATGACACCGGCGTCTGCGATGATTCAAGATATACGTGATCGGGAAGGGAGTGCGTGTTGTCCGTCACTGAATCGGATGTGCGCCGCGCCATCGCAGGCGCACGGACCATGGTCGTCAAAGTCGGTTCGAGCTCGTTGACGCAGCCGTCCGGGCATCTGGATGTCAAGAAGCTGAACTCCCTGGTGGCCGCGCTGTCCGCCGCCTCGGCGCAGGGCGCCCGCGTGGTGCTGGTGTCGTCTGGCGCCATCGCCGCGGGTTTCGGCCCGCTCGGCTTCGAGAGCCGTCCGAGTGACGTGGCGACGCAGCAGGCCGTCGCCGCGGTCGGCCAGGGGCTGCTGATGGCGCAGTATGAGGCCGCGTTCGGTCGTTTCGGCGTTCGGGTCGGCCAGATTCTGATCACTGCCGAAGACACGATCCGCGCGGTCCAGTACCGCAACGTGCAGCGCACGCTGAACCGTCTGCTGGAACTCGGTGTGGTGCCGATCGTCAACGAGAACGATTCGCTGGCGAGCAACGAGATCCGTTTCGGCGACAACGACCGGCTTTCGGCACTGGTGGCAAACCTCGTCCGGGCCGATGCGCTGGTGCTGCTCACGGATGTGGACGGCCTGTATACAGCTCCGCCGAGCACGCCGGGCGCCCGCCGCATCGGCTTTGTGCCGAATGTGATCGACACGATCGGCGACGTGCAGGTCGCCGGTTCGTCGTCCGGGGTCGGCACGGGCGGCATGGTCACCAAACTGGATGCCGCCCGCGTGGCGGCCGTGTCGGGCATTCCCGCCGTGCTGACGAGCGCGACGAACACCGGCCCGGCGCTGATGGGCGATCCGGTCGGCACGGTGTTCGCGCCGGTGAAGCACCGCGGTTCATCGCGTCGGCTGTGGATCGGCTTCGCGTCCGACCCGCGTGGAGCTTTGGTGGCGGATGCCGGTGCGGCCAAGGCGGTTCGAGGCGGGCGCGCGAGTCTGCTCGCCGCCGGCGTCGTGGAGGTTCACGGCGAATTCTCCGCCGGAGACCCGGTGTGGATTGATGACGAGGCGGGCGCGCATCTGGCTCGCGGGCTCGCGGGCTTCGACTCCGAGGAGATCCCGCAGATGCTCGGCCGCAACACCGCGCAGCTCAGGCGGTTCCTGGGCGACGAGTTCGCTCACCCCGTGGTGCACCGCGACAATCTCGTGCTGGTCTGATTCGTCGCGCAACGAGAGCCGCCGTGCCGGGCGTAGTCGGGGTCTGTTGTTTTTTCGTGCTCTGGGTTTAGCATGGATGGCATGACTATGGCTGACTGGCAGACTTTTTCCGACCGTATCAACAATGTGGCACCGAGCGCGACTCTTGCCGTCGATTCTAAGGCGAAGGCGATGAAGGCCGCCGGCATCGACGTGATTGGCTTCGGCGCGGGCGAACCCGATTTCCCGACTCCCGCGGATGTCGTGGATGCCGCCGTCAAGGCGTGCAACGACCCGCGCAACTACAAGTACACGCCCACCGCCGGCTTGCCTGAGCTGCGCGAGGCGATTGCGGCCAAGGTGCTGCGTGACTCCGACTACGAGGTGACCGCCGATCAGGTCGTGGTGACCAACGGCGGCAAGCAGGCCGTGTACGAATCCTTCCAGGTGCTGCTCAATGACGGCGACGAGGTCATCATTCCCACGCCGTTCTGGACGAGCTATCCGGAGGCCGTCAAGCTGGCCGGCGGCAAACCGGTCGAGGTGTTCGCCGGCGCCGACCGTGGCTTCGAGCCCGACATCGCCGCCATCGAGGCCGCTCGGACCGAGCGCACGAAGGCCATCATCATCACCTCCCCGAACAACCCGACCGGTGCCGTGTGGAGTCGCGAGACGATCCGCGCGATCGGCGAGTGGGCCGTGGAGCACCACGTGTGGGTCATCTCCGACGAGATCTACGAGCACCTCAACTATGACGGCGCCAAGACCGCATACGTCGGCGTCGAGGTCCCCGAATGCCGCGACCAGCTGCTGGTGCTCAACGGCGTCGCCAAGACCTACGCGATGCCCGGCTGGCGAGTTGGCTGGATGGTCGCCCCCGCGCCCGTCGCCAAGGCCGTCGCCAAGCTGCAGGGCCATTTGAGCTCCAACGTTTCCAACGTTCCGCAGCGAGCGGCGCTCGCCGCCGTCGCGGGTTCGCTCGACGAGGTGCATATGATGCGCGAGGCATTCGACGCCCGCCGCAAGGCCATTGTCGCCGCCCTGAACGATATCCCCGGCGTCCACTGCCCGACGCCCACCGGTGCGTTCTATGCGTTCCCCGATGTGACCGGCCTGCTGGGCAAGCCGCTCGGCGAGAACGGCACCGTCGTGAACACGTCTTCCGAACTCGCCGCGGCGCTGCTGGACGAGGCCCATGTCGCCGCGGTTCCGGGCGAGGCGTTCGGCGCCCCCGGATACCTGCGTTTCTCGTATGCGCTGGCCGATGACCAGCTCGCCGAGGGCATGCGCCGGTTCCGCCGCTGGGTCGGCTGAAACCGTTGCAAGAGGTCGTGCGCGGTACCTGCCGCGCACGCCGCGGCACACCGATTACGCGCCGGTCGAGACACGCGATTGGACGAAATCGGCAATACCCGCTAGTATGGCCTCTTGGCGGTTTTGCCAAGTAACGGACACGTAGTCTTGCGTGCCGGGTACAGTGGGCAAAGTTCACCTAGGGAAGTGGCGCAATTGGTAGCGCAACGGTCTCCAAAACCGTAGGTTGTGGGTTCGAGTCCCGCCTTCCCTGCCAAGTATTTGCAACCAACACACAAAGGATGAACATGGCGAAGGCAAGCAAGGCGGAGAAAGCGGTCAAGCCGAATGTATTCATGCGCATCGGCCTGTTCATCAAGCAGATTATCGATGAGCTTCGCAAGGTGGTCACCCCCACTGCGAAGGAACTGTTCTTCTGGTCTCTTGGCGTGTTCATCTTTGTCGTGTTGCTGATGCTCCTCGTCACGGGCATGGATTTCGGTCTGGTCAAGCTCGTGCTGTGGGTGTTTGGCTGATCCATCGACCCTGAAGGTGAAAGTTACGCATGACTGATGAAGTGAATCTCGATAACCTCGACGCACTGGCGGATCTTCCCGATTCGGCCGACACGGCCGTTGAAGCCGATCCGGTTGCGGACGCGGCGGTTGATTCCATCAATGACAATGCCGAAGAACAGCCCGTCGCGGCTGATGACACCGTTGAATCCGGCACCGCCGAAAACGATGCGGAAGCGTCCGGCGACGCCGATGAGCAGGAATCCGAAGAACTCGACGCGGGCGCAAAGGCCGTTGAGGAGTTCTCAAAGTCGCTGCGCACCCTGGAAGGCAAGTGGTATGTGCTCCACACCTATTCCGGTTACGAGAAGCGCGTGAAGACGAACGTCGAATCCCGTGTCACCAGCTTTGGCCTGGAAGACAAGATCTTCCAGATCGAAGTGCCGATGGAGGAAGTCGACAAGCACACCGACAAGGGCAAGAAGGTCATCACCCGCGTCCGCATTCCCGGCTACGTGCTCATCCGCATGTGGCCCGACGAGGATGCCCGTCGTATCGTGCGCGAGACCGAAGGCGTGACCGGCTTCGTCGGCCCGACCAAGGATCCGGCGCCGCTGTCCCGCAAGGAAGTCGTCGCCATGCTGGCGCCGATGATCGCCTCCGAAGCGCTCAAGAAGGCCGGCGATAAGCCTGCCGCGGCCAAGAAGCGCGTTGTCGAGGTGTCCTACGCCGTCGGCGATCAGGTCACCGTCATCGACGGGCCGTTCGCCACGATGGCCGCCGTCGTCTCCGATGTCGAACCCACCACGCAGAAGCTCACCGTGCTGGTTTCCATCTTCGGGCGCGACACGCCGGTGGAACTCGGCTTCCATCAGGTGGAGAAGCTGCAGTAAGTCGTCAGACGTTGTTTGCATGAACGGCGGTCGGTTTTCCGGCCGCCGTTTTGCGTTGCCGGCACCATTTGTGCCACGACATGCCACGCACGTACAATGGCTCTCATGGCATCCAAAGGAAAACCGTCACCGCGTTCCGCGGTCAAGCCGCTGTCCAATGCACAAGTGAGCAGGCTCGCCAAGGCGCACACGCTCGTCGATCCGATGCACGACCTGCCGACCGGCCCGGATCGCACGATCAACGAGGCCGAAATCGCCGCGCAGAACCCCAAGGGCACCTCACGGCTGCTCAAGGGCGTCGATGTCGTGTTCCGCGCAAGCTGCAGAACGTACGCCTGGGGGCTCGACAACATCCCTGAAACCGGCCCGTTCATCACCGCGGCCACGCATGTGACCATGTTCGACGTGTTCGTGCCGATGGCGTCGCTGTTCCACATGGGCCGTCGCCCGCGCTACATGGCGAAGGCCGAGATGGCGCACTGGCCTCTGATCGGCAAGTGGTTCCAGATTGTAGGCATGCAGCCGGTTCAGCGCCGGTCCGGCAAGGCACGAGCCATCGAGGAGACCTCGGTCGAGATTCTGACGAGCGGCCGCCCGCTGACCGTCTGGCCGGAGGGCACGGTGACCCGCGACCCGAAGAAATGGCCGATGAGCATGAAGAACGGCGTCGGCGTGATCGCACTGGAGGCATCGCGCCGGCTCGGATACCAGGTGCCGCTGTTCTGCGCGGTGACGTGGGGGGCGGCGAGCATCAACCACTGGTGGCCGTGGCCGCGCAAGAACGTCGTCATGTGCTACGACGCGCAGCTGGATTACGCTGATCTGCTGGTCGACAGCGAGTCGTGGGGCGATGAGCCGCCCGTGGAGCTCGCCGACGAGCTGACCCGCCGGGTACGTGTGCGCATGACGCAGGTCATGGCGGAGATCCGCGGCGAGCGTGCTCCCTCCGGCTACTGGGATTACCGTACGATGAGCCGCGTTACCGACTGATTCCCGAACACGGCGGACATCCGAGACGCCCGCGCAGCGCCATGCCGCGCGGGCGCGTTCATACCTGCGCGACGTGCGCATGGAGGTCTCGTATCCGGGGCTGGAGTAGGGTAGTGGGTTATGAAATGTACTGTATTGGGTGCCGGCGCATGGGGCACCACTTTTGGCCAGGTGATGGCGGACGCGGGCAATGACGTGACGATGTGGGCCATCGAGCCCGAAATCGTGGAGGGCATCCGCGACCGGCACCACAATGCCGTTCGTCTGCCGTCCGTCGCCAAGCTGCCCGACAACATGACCGCCACGGGCGACCGGGCGCAGGCCGTCAAGGACGCCGATATCATCGTCGTCGCCATCGCCGCCCAGTTCGCGCGCGTGGCGCTCGCCGAGTTCAAGGACCTGATTCCCGATACTGCCGTCGTCGTCAGCCTGATGAAGGGCATCGAGCGGAACACCAAGAAGCGCATGGATGAAGTGGTCCGCGAGGCCCTCGACCTGCCGGCTGAGCGTTTCGCCGCGGTTTCCGGACCGAACCTGAGCAAGGAGATCGCCGACCGTCAGCCGGCCGCCACGGTCGTCGCCTGCGAGAATCTGGACAATGCGCGCAAGGTGGCGTCCGCCTGCACGACCAGTTACTTCAAGGCGTTCATCACTTCCGACGTGATCGGACTGGAGATGTGCGGGTCGTTGAAGAACGTCGTCGCGCTCGCAGTCGGCATGGCCCGTGGAGCCGGATACGGCGAGAACACCGCCGCGATGATCGAGACGCGTGGACTGGCGGAGCTGACTGCGCTTGGCAAGGCCGCAGGTGCCGATCCGAAGACGTTCGCCGGTCTCGCCGGCGTGGGCGATCTGACCGCCACCTGCGGCTCGCCCCTGAGCCGCAATTACACGTTCGGCGCGAATCTGGGCAAGGGCCTGAGCGTCGAGGAGGCCACGAAGGTGAGCAACGGCGTCGCCGAGGGCGTGCCGACCACCGACGCCGTGGTCGCGCTCGGCGACGAGCTCGACGTGTCGACTCCGCTCGCCTACGCGATGAGCCGCGTACTGAACGAAGGCATATCCTGCCAGCAGATGCTCTCCGAACTACTCGGCACCGAGATCACCGAGGAGTAGGCTGCATTAACCACCCCCAGTCTCGCTGCGCTCGACAGCCCCCGCCAGCGGGGGCGTTAGCATATGCCCCCGCAGCGAGACGGGGTGATTCGCGCCATCGGCAAAGCTAATCTCACCGGTGCCCACCCTGCTGAGTTTGGCGGGTTTTGCAAGAGGCGAATTGTTACGGGGCGGTGCGCCATCGCACGTATTAGGCTATGACCCAGTATGTGCAAAACATGGCATGGGAGGAAAACATGGCTGAAACGGCCAAGATTCGCGTTGTGGTGATGTATGGCGGCAAGGCCGACGAGCATTCGATTTCCTGCATTTCGACTGCCGGCGTGCTGCGCGCGCTTGACACCGACCGGTTCGAGCCGGTGCCGGTGGGCATCACCAAGCAGGGCCAGTGGATCGTGGACGGCGAGGACCCGCGCGGGTGGGATATGGCCGACGGTCTGCCGGTCGTCGAGAAGACTCCCGGCTCGCGCGACGTCGTGCTGGACGTGGCGCTCGGGCAGGATGGCTTCTTCGCCCGCAACGACGACGGCACGCTGAGCTCGCTGGGGCACGTTGACGCGGTGCTGCCGGTTCTGCACGGCCCGTATGGCGAGGACGGCACGATTCAGGGTCTGCTGGAGATGATGGATGTACCGTACGTCGGTTGCGGCGTGCTCGCGTCCGCCGCGTGCATGGACAAGCATTACACGAAGGTGCTGCTGGCCGCCGCCGGCATTCCGGTCGCTCCCGGCATCACCGTGGACGCGCGCGGCTTCGACGCGGCGTCGCGGTTCGCCGCTGATGCCGATGGTCTGCTCGCTCAGGTCGAGGAGGCCGGACTGGCGTACCCGCTGTTCGTCAAGCCGTCCCGCGCCGGATCGAGCTTTGGCGTGACCAAGGTGGAGCATGCCGGTGACGCCGCCGAGCTGGCCGCCGCCGTGTTCGAGGCGAGCCATCATGATTGGCGAATCCTGATCGAGCAGGGCATCGACGCGCGTGAGATCGAGTGCGCGGTGCTGTGCCCGAAGGCCGGCAGTGAGCCGCAGGCCAGCTGGCCGGGCGAGATCGTGCTCGACAAGCGCAACAGCGGCGACGACCAGTTCTACGACTTCGACAGCAAGTACATGGATTCGTCGGCGAGCCATGTGGAGGTGCCGGCGAATCTGCCTCAGGAGATTCTGCAGCAGGTGCGCGAGACCGCGGTCAAGGCGTTCAAGGCGGTGGATGGCGCCGGCCTGAGCCGCGTGGACACGTTCGTGACGCCGAACGGCGAGGTGATGGTCAATGAGATCAACACGATGCCCGGTTTCACGCCGATCTCCATGTATCCGAAGGCATGGGAGGCGACCGGCATCGGCTATACCGAGCTGATCACCAAGCTGATCGACGGCGTGCTGCGATAGAAACCGACGGCACGGTTAGGAGAAACACTATGGGAAAACATGTTGGAGGCAAGCTGGTGCTTGCCGGAGCCGTAGCCGCGGGCGCCGCGGTCTGGGCCATCAAGCCGCGTTCGTTCAGCGACAAGCAGCGTCATTTCGTGCCGTCGGTTCCGGACGTATGGTATGCGCATCGTGGCCTGCATGACGCGGGATCGGGACTGACGCCGGAGTATGCGGCGCACAGCGGCGAGTATGTGGCGCTGGCGCGTCGCTGCGCATTGCGCGCGGGATACGGGACCGCTGACTTCAGCGGCTCGATCGCCCCGGAGAATTCGCTGGCTGCGTTCGCCGCCGCCTGTGAGGCCGGATTCGGCATCGAATTGGACGTGCAGCTCACCAAGGACGGCCGCGTGGTGGTCGTGCATGACGATAACCTGTTGCGCGTGGCCGGAGATCCGCGCAAGATCGCCGACCTGACGTATGAGGAGCTGTCGCGCATCCCGCTGTTCCCCGCGCCCGCGAAGCCGGGGGATGCCGAGGCGGCGCCCGTCGCCGACCCGGTGGCCGCCGCACGGTTCGCTCCGCAGGGCTACTACCAGCACGTGCCGCTGTTCGTCGACGTGCTGCGCGTGATCGCGGGACGTGTACCGGTGATCGTGGAGTACAAGTTCACCGACAACGCCGCGTGGGGCGAGCGGGCGGACGAGCTGATGGAGAAGGGCGACCAACTGCTGCAGGCGTATGACGGCCCGTATGTGATCGAGTCGTTCCATCCGGGCGCGGTCAACTGGTACAAGGAGCACCGTCCGGAGGTGTGCCGCGGCCAGTTGGCAGAGCCGGCGTCGCTCACCGGTACCGGGGCCAAGGAGTGGCTGGCCGGGCTGTTGGCGTTCGATTGGATCTCCCGCCCGGACTTCGTGGCGTTCGACTGGCATGGCGGCCCCTCTCCGCAGCTGCGGGCCGCACGCTGGATGGGCGCGATACCGGTGTCGTGGACGGTTCGCAGCGCGGACGAACTCGCCGAATGCGACCAGTATTTCGACCGCCACATCTTCGAGTCGTTCGTTCCGAATAGCAAATAGTCTTTTTATATAGTGCGTGCCCCCGTCGCGAAGCGACTGGGGCATTAGCGTCCGTAAGTGCGCGCCGAAACGACAAGTGCGCGCACTTACGGACGCAAACAGACCCATTTGCGTCCGTAAGTGCGCAGGGTCGTCGTTCCGGCGCGAACATATGAACGCAAATCACCTTCAGTGAGCATCGCATCGGCCAGTTGGCTCTTCCAGCGCTCCAATAAGTAAGGTAAGTTAACAAATAGCGGAAGACTTCCGCGAGACAGTGTTGTCGCGACGGGGAAAAATCACTGTTCTTTGAGAGGATTTGCGCAGGTCTTTTCATGCATACCCATTGGTATATGGCGAAAATTTCTATTTTCCTTGGAAAATAATAATGTTAACAACACACGTTTTTGTATTTTGTTAAGAGTGTTATCATAGAAAACTGAGACGCGCGTGTCGGGCTTCCGTCATGCGTATCCGCTCAAGGTTGAGCCTTAGTGCTCCATGATGAAGGTAAGGAAATATGAGAAAACGAGTGGTTTCAGTGGCCCTTGCGGTTGCGCTCGCTGTCGCCCCACTGGGGGTGGGCAGCACAGCGTCCGCCGCGCCGCTTTCTGCAAGTGATTTGCAGACTCTCGCGCTCCGTTCAGCGGCTAGCTCCAATGACGCGAACGCCAACGATGTCGCCACCGTCGCGGACGATGCTGCCGTGAACGGCTGGACGATTGACAGCAACACCGCCAAAGGCGGCGAAATTCTTGCAGCCGGCACTGGCGATTATGCGGGATGGACTCATTTCAAGTCCACCTCCGCCAACGGCAATGCCACCAGCAGCAGTGGCTATCCGGCTGTCGCCATTAGCGGCAAGACGATTGACCTGACTCAGGCTGGAGAGTTCTCCATCAAGGTCAAGTCCCCGCAGGCTGGTTCCGCGAACCGTTTCGGCTTCTACCTCGGCTACAAGGATCCGGGCAACGCCCTGTTCCTGGGCTATGACAAGGGGGGCTGGTTCTGGCAGAAGTATGTCGGCGGCAATGGCGATTGGTACAGCGGCACACGTGTCGCTGCCCCTGCCGCGAACGCTGAAATCACCGTCAACGTCTCCTGGACTGCCGCCAAGGTTGCCACGCTGACTATTGACGGACAGAAGGCGTTCGATGTGGATTACTCCTCGATGACCGCGCTGACCGACAAGCTCGCCATGAAGGCCGGCTCTTACTCCGGCACCAGCGAAGTCACTGATGTCTACTTCAAAGACTTCACCGTGGGTGAAGTCGCCAAGCACAACGTGACCGGCAAGGTCGTCGACGCCAGCGGCGCCGCCATCGCCGGCGCCGAAGTCGTCACCGGCAAGAACTCCGCCACCACCGCGGCGGACGGCACCTTCACCCTCACTGGCCTCGCCGCCGGCGACTACACGCTGACCGTGTCCGCCGAAGGCTACGATGACGCCACCAAGACCGTCACCGTCGCCGATGGCAATGCCTCAGTCGGCAACATCACGCTGAACAAGTCGGCCGAAGTCGCCACTGAGACGCTCTCCACCGCCGCCATGGACGTGCGCGTGAAGAAGAACTTCCCGTCCGTGTACGACTACACGATGAAGAAGCTCGATGGCAAGAAGATGTACGGCCAGCCGAAGGACGTGCGCGTCATCACCATCAACGGCACCGACGTGACGCTGAAGGACTCCGACGTGACCTTCAAGAAGGTCAGCGCGACCGAGGCCCAGTACACGCTGAACGTCAAGAGCGGCGACAAGATCAACGCGGTCGTCACCGTGCAGATCAAGGTCGTCGACAATACGCTCAAGCTCAACGTCACCAAGATCGTGAACAAGGCGGATGACGCCAAGACCGAGGCCGAGGAGAACCCGGTCCAGACGATTGCGTTCCCGAACCAGAGCCTCATCTCCGTGCGCTCCGGTCAGGACGGTGCCCAGTTCACCGGCGCCCGCATGTCGTCCGACACTGCCAGGCCCGGTGACACCAACTTCGGCATCACCGCCAACACCACGGTCAGCAATGCGAACGACTACACCTACGGCTTCGTCTCGGGCAATGGCCTGAGCGCCGGCCTGTGGTCCAACTCCGAGCACGACGGCACCACCGTCGGCAACACCGTCGCCGGCGGTGCGAGGAACACCCGCGTGCTCACCTCCACCCAGAAGGTCGGCAAGGCCACCTCCTTCGGTCTGGGCACTGCGCCGTGGTACTACCACCGCGTCGTGACCGACACGAAGAAGCGCACCTACACCGTCGAAGAGACCGACATGCCGAAGATGGCCGTCGCCATCGCCGGCGACGAGAACGAGGACGGCACGGTCAACTGGGAAGATGGCGCGATCGCATACCGCGACATCATGAACAACCCATACAAGTCCGAGGAAGTGCCCGAGCTGGTCGCATGGCGCATCGCCATGAACTTCGGCTCCCAGGCGCAGAACCCGTTCCTGACCACGCTTGACAACGTCAAGAAGGTCGCCCTCAACACCGACGGCCTCGGCCAGTCCGTGCTGCTCAAGGGCTACGGCAACGAAGGCCACGACTCCGGCCATCCGGACTACGGCGACATCAACACCCGCGCCGGCGGCGCCGCGGACATGAACACCCTGATGGAGAAGGGCACCGAGTACGGCGCCCGCTTCGGCGTGCACGTCAACGCGTCCGAAATGTACCCGGAAGCCAAGGCCTTCAGCGAGGACATGGTGCGTCGCAACTCCAGTGGCGGCCTGAGCTACGGCTGGAACTGGCTGGATCAGGGCATCGGCATCGACGGCATCTACGATCTCGCCTCCGGCATGCGCAAGTCCCGCTTCGCTGACCTCAAGAGCAAGGTCGGCGACAACATGGACTTCATCTACCTCGACGTGTGGGGCAACAACACCTCCGGCGCCGAGGACTCGTGGGAAACCCGCAAGATGAGCCAAATGATCAACCAGAACGGCTGGCGTATGACCACCGAATGGGGTGCCGGCAACGAGTATGACGCAACCTTCCAGCACTGGGCCGCCGACCTTACCTACGGTGGTTCCGGCATGAAGGGCGAGAATTCTCAGGTCATGCGCTTCCTGCGCAACCACCAGAAGGACAGCTGGGTCGGCGACTACCCGTCGTACGGCCAGGCCGCGAACGCCCCGCTGCTCGGCGGCTACAGCATGAAGGACTTCGAAGGCTGGCAGGGACGCAACGACTACGCCGCGTACATCAGGAACCTGTACACGCACGATGTGTCCACCAAGTTCATCCAGCACTTCAAGGTCGTCCGCTGGGTCAACAGCCCGCTCGACGCCACCTCCGTGAAGGATGCCTCCGTCAACAACGGCAACGAGCAGATCACGCTGAAGGACGACCACGGCAACGTCGTCGTCCTGTCCCGTGGCTCCAACGACACCAACAACGGCGCGTACCGCAACCGCACCATCACGCTCAACGGCATCACCGTGGCGTCCGGCGCGGTCTCCCCGGGCAACAGCAACACCGTCAAGGGCACTGAGTCCTACCTGCTGCCGTGGCTGTGGGACGTGAACACCGGCAAGCTCGTCAAGTCCTCCGATGAGAAGCTGTACCACTGGAATACCCAGGGCGGCACCACCGAGTGGACCCTGCCGAAGGATTGGCAGAACCTCGCCTCCGTCAAGGTGTACCAGCTCACCGACCAGGGCAAGACCAACGAGAAGACCGTCGCCGTCTCCGGCGGCAAGATCTCGCTGACCGCCGAGGCCGAGACCCCGTACGTCGTGACCAAGGGCTCCGAGAAGCAGATCTCCGTCAAGTGGAGCGAAGGCATGCACGTCGTGGACGCCGGCTTCAACGGCGGCCAGAACACCCTCAAGGACAACTGGGCCGTCTCCGGCACCGGCAAGGCCGAAGTCGAAGGCACCAACAACGCCATGCTGCGCCTGACCGGTGACGTGAAGGTCTCCCAGAAGCTCACCGACCTGACCGCGGGCAAGCGTTACGCGATCTACGTGGGCGTGGACAACCGCACCAACTCCCCGGCCAAGATCACCGTGACCAACGGCACCAAGGTCCTCGCCACCAACGAGACCGGCAAGTCGATCGCCAAGAACTACATCAAGGCGTACGGCCACAACACGTACTCGAACACTGAAGGCGGCAGCAGCTACTTCCAGAACATGTACGTGTGGTTCGTGGCTCCGGAAAGCGGCGACGTCAAGGTGACGCTCTCGCACTCCGGCGCATGCGACAACACCGACCATGTGTACTTCGATGACGTGCGCGTGCTTGAGAACGGTTACAAGGGCCTGACGCTCAACGCTGACGGCACCCTGAAGACGCTCACCAACGACTTCGAGGACAATGCCCAGGGCATCTGGCCGTTCGTGGTCTCCGGCTCCGAAGGCGTCGAGGACAACCGTATCCACCTGTCCGAGCTGCATGCCCCGTTCACGCAGGCCGGCTGGGATGTCAAGAAGATGGACGACGTGCTCGACGGCAAGTGGTCCGTCAAGGCCAACGGCCTGATCCAGAAGGGCACGCTGATCTACCAGACGATCCCGCAGAACGTCAAGCTGGAACCGGGCGAGACCTACAAGGTGTCGTTCAAGTACCAGTCCGGCTCCGACGACATCTACGCCATCGCCACCGGTGACGGCGAGTACAACGCCAGCACCGTCAAGCTCACCAACCTGAAGAAGGCCCTGGGCGAGGACGGCACGGCCGAGTTCGAGATCACCGGTTCCATCACCGGCGACAGCTGGTTCGGCATCTACTCGACCTCCACCGCTCCCGACCTGCAGAACACGTCCGATTCCGCCGCCGCCTTCGGTGGCTACAAGGACTTCGTCCTCGATGACCTGAAGGTCGAGCACGTGGCATCCGCCGAGCGCACCAAGGCCGACGCCGAGGCCAAGCTCAAGGAAGTCAAGGACACCTACAACGGCAAGAGCGGCGACTACTCCGCCGAAGTCTGGACCACGTACGTGAACACGGTGGCCGAGATCGAGGCGCTCATCGCCAAGGATAAGCCCGACTACACCACCGCCTACAACAAGGCTGTGGCGCTGGCCGAGTACATGAAGAACGCACCGGGCGACGACTCGAACGATGCGTACGACGTGGCGACCGACGCCTACACCGTCGAGGCGGGCAGCCAGCAGGCACTGTCGGGCGGCAATGAGGGCCCGGCAAGCCTCGCCCAGGACGGCAATGCCGGCACCCACTGGCACACCTTCTGGAGCGCCAACGCAGTGTCCGCCGGTACCGCCTGGTATCAGTTCAACCTGAACGAGCCGACGACCATCGACGGCCTGCGCTACATGGCCCGCAGTGGCGGCGCGAACGCGAACGGCAAGATCAAGAAGTACAAGATTACGCTGACGCTGTCCGACGGCACCACCAAGGACGTCGTCACCAATGGCACGTTCACCACGACCAGCGGTGTCTGGCAGAAGGTCAAGTTCGACGCGGTCAAGAACGTCACCAAGGTGCGCATCACCGCTCTCGAAACCGCGGGACAGTCCGCGGGCGAGGTGAACACGTACGCCTCCGCTGCCGAGCTGCGTGTCACCACGGTTCGCGACGTGCCGAGCACCGAGGTCAAGGTCAACAAGTGCGATCTGCAGAACCTGTACGATGACGCTTCCGCCCTGACCGAGGCCACCTACACCGCCGACACCTGGAAGGTGCTCGTCGCCAAGCGCGACGCCGCCAAGAAGGTGCTGGACGACGAGAACGCCACCGCGCACGACGTGGCTCTCGCCTACCAGAACCTGAAGGATGCCATCGCCGCCCTGGAAGAGCGCGTGGACACCTCCAAGCTCGCCGGCCTGGTCGCCGATGCCGAGAAGCTCAAGGAATCCGCGTACACCAAGGATTCGTGGGCCGCGTTCAAGAAGGCTCTGGATGCCGCCAAGGCCGTCCTGAACAATGCGAACGCCACCAAGGCTGACGTCGATGCCGCGTACAACGCGCTGAACGCCGCGATGAAGGCCCTGAAGCCCGCCTCCTCCAAGCCGACTCCGGCCCCGGAGACGACCGACAAGAGCAAGCTGCAGGCCACCATCGATCAGGCCAAGGCCCTGGATCTGAGCGGTTACACGAAGAAGTCCGCCCAGGCCGTGCGTGACGCCCTCGCCAAGGCCCAGAGCGTCCTCGCCGATGACAACGCCACCCAGGCTGACATCGACGCCGCGCAGAAGGCCCTCGCCGACGCGATCGCCGCACTGGAGAAGGCCGATGCCAACGGCAACGCCATCTCCAAGACGGGTGCGAACGTCGCCGTCATCGGCATGGCTGGCATGATGCTGGTCGCCGCCGCTGGCGCGGTGTTCATCGCCCGCAAGCGCGCCGAGTGATATAAGTAAATAGAAATAGGGAGGTCGCCCTGTGGCGGCCTCCCTATTTTGTGTTCAATCCGTTATGGATGGCCAGGACCGCGTCATTCTGCCCCGGCCAGCGGGGGCAAATATGTAGTCCCTTGTTTTATATTTCAGGCGTAGATGTTTCTCGGGCGCATGTCCTCCGGCAGGCCCTCCAACAGTGTCGCCACGGAGCCTTCCTCGAAGACGGAGCGGATGCCTGCGGCCAGCAGCGGCGCCACCGACAGCACGGTCATGTTATCCAGGCGCTTCTCCTGCGGCACTGGCACAGTGTCCATCAGGATGATTTCGCGGGCGCCGCAATCGCGCAGGCGCTCCACGGCCGGGCCAGACAGCAGACCATGCGTGGCGACCAGAGTCACCGAGGCGGCGCCGGAGTTGCGCAGTGTGCGCACGGCCTCGCAGATTGTGCCGGCGGTGTCGATCATGTCGTCCACCACCACGCAGTCGCGCCCCTGCACGTCGCCGATGATGCCATGCGCTTCGGCATGGTTCGGGCGCGTGATGTCGCGAGTCTTGTGGATGAACGCGAGCGGGAGCCCGCCCAGCTTGGCGGCCCACTGCTCGGAAACCTTGATGCGGCCGGCGTCGGGGGAGACGATCGTCGCCTTGTCCATAGGCACGTGGCTGCGCACGTAGTCGATCAGCACGGGCATGGCGGTCAAATGGTCGACCGGGCCATCGAAAAAGCCCTGCTCCTGCGCGGCATGCAGGTCGACGGTGACCAGACGATTCGCTCCCGCGGTGCGGAACAGGTCGAACATCAGGCGGGCGGTGATCGGCTCGCGGCCCTGATGTTTCTTGTCCTGACGGGAGTAGCCGAGGAACGGTGCCACGACGGTGATGGACTTGGCGGAGGCGCGCTTGAGGGCGTCGATCATCAGCAGTTGCTCCATCACCCACTTGTTGATCGGGTTGGTGTGGCACTGCAGCACGAACACGTCGGCGCCTCGAACCGGCTCCGCGAACCGCACATACATCTCACCGTTGGCGAAGTCGTATGCGGTGGTGGGCAGCACGTTGATGCCGAGATATTGAGCCACTTCATTGGCAAGCTCAGGATATGCGCGGCCCGTCACCAAGGCCAGTCGCTTATCGGGTGTGCCCTCAAGGATCGCCGACATGTTTTTCCGCTCTTTCCGTCGATAGTTTCGTTACCGTTCACCGTGGTGATACGTTGCCGTACACAAACCTTATCCAATATACAAGAACCCGCCGTCCCAAGAGGAACGGCGGGTTGCGATGCTCACGGATTCTTCCACTTACGGCACGGTGCGCGCAGCAGGTGCCCCGTGCCGGGCGAAATCATTCCGATCAGTCGTCGTCCAGCGTGATGTCCAGCTTGTCGCCGTCCAACGTGAACTGTCCGCTGATGCTGAAGCTGGTGGAACTGTCCGTCGGCTCCCAGGAGTCGTCATAGTTCTTGTACTCGTACGCCACCTTGGCTTCGCCGCCGTACACGTAGAAGCTGCCCGAGTCGATGCTGAGGTCATCAGTGGTGACGGTCGGGTATTCGGTGATGTTCCACGCGATGTTGCGGTAGTCGTCATCGGAACCGTACATGCTGAACGGGCAGCCTTCAGGCTGTGCATCCGTGGACTTGGCGCAGGTATCCAGCTTGTCCTTGATCTTCGCGTTGATCTCGTCTGCCAGAGCGTCGGTCGGCTCGGCAGAGATCGAGGCGGAGGATTCGGAGGAGGTGGTCAGCGTCGTCGAATCCGCGGTCAGATACTTCGACGTGACCGGTTCCACCGTGTACGAGCCCGGATACACCTTGAAGGTGTAGGTGCCGGAATCGGATGCTGTGGCGTTCTTCGCGCCGACCTTGACACCGTTGACGGTGAAGTTGGTGATGGCCGGTGACGCGTAGACGGAGATCTCCTTGACCAGCGGCGTCGTGATGTTCCAGTTCTTGAAGATCAGGAACTTGGATCCGTTCGGCGCGACCGTCAGAATGTCGGTCATGGACTTGCCGCCCAGCGTGTACGAGATCCGCATCGTGCGGGAGCCGTCCGCGTTGTCGGTGGCGGAGATGATGCGCTGGTTGCTGATCGTGGTCTTGTCGCCCTTGGAAGCCGCATTGGTGAGCAGCGTGCGCTTGCCGTTGGCGACCTGCGGGTCAGAGATGCCGTTGGCCTTGTCATAGTCGCCGGACGCGATGGCCGACAGGTAGCTCTTCGCGGTGTTATCGGCGCTGAACATGGTGGAGTTGACCACTGCGTAAGCGATACCGAGCAGGGCAAGCACGCCGACGATGGCGCTGATGATGATGGCCAGCTTCTTCTGCTGCGGGGTCATGGCCTTGGCTGCAGTCGGGGCGGCGGGAGCAGCCACCGGAACGGGGGCGACAGGTGCAGCTGCAGGAGCGGCAGGAGCGCCGGCAGGAACTTGGACAGTCGGGGCACCACCTTGGGCCTGAAAGGCCGCGGCGTCGGTGCCGGCAGCGGGAACCCCCTGAACCGGAGCACCGGGAACCGGAACGCCCTGAACGGGAACGCCCTGAACCGGGGTGCCAGCTGCGGGTGCGGTCGGCGCTCCGGTGCCGGCGCCAGGCTGTCCGCCGAAGGACTGCTGCGGGCCTGTGTAGCCGGCGGCCGCGGCGACCTGTGACGGGAAGCGACCAAAGTGCGCTCCGCATGCCGCCGCATACGCGGTGACCTCGGCGGGCGTCGGGCGGACCGTGCCGCCGACGAACAGCTTCCATGCGCCGCCCATCGACAGCACCATGGCCGGGCCGAATGTCAGCGCCACCACCTCGATCAGGAACGACCATACGGCCGCGACGAGGAGGTATCATGCCGCGATGTTCAGCGACACGTCAGAGGTATCGGACTGCATGGTGTAACCCAGCGTCACGGACGTGAACAGGAACGTGACGATCAGCCAGATCACCAGCGTGGCGACCGGAGACTTCCACGAGTGCTGCCATCCCGCATATGCCGGATCATAGATGTTGCGGGCCGCGGCGCGCAACGCAATGTAGAACGTGGTGATAAGGAACACCACGAATACCAGCCACAGCTGCCACGGTGCGCTGATGGAGCCGACGTACTGGTTCGAGATGCCGAACAGCGACAGGTTAGCGATATTACCGCTGGCCGTGATGCCGACCGCGCCGAACGAGCCGAGTGCGAACGTCAGGAACGAAAGGTACGGCAGCAGAATCGGGAACAGCATGAACATCTGGCCGTTGTGCAGGCTGCTGGATAGCATGATCAGGCAAATGAAGCCGATCACCGTGAACACGACCGCGTAGATGAACGCCGCGTCAAGCAGCGTGCGCACGAAGCCGCGCGTGCGGTGAGCCCACTTCCAGGCCGCGGTGAACACGTTGTTGGAATCCGAGGCGTACTGGGCGAGCAGATAGCCGAAGAACGCGCCGATCGCGGCGAGCAGCAGCGTCATGAAATACGTACGGGCGGAGACGCCGGTCAGGATGGCCTTGGCCTGAATGCCGCCCATGCTGCCGGCTCCCAGCGTCAGCGGGAAGATCGCGGCGAGAATCAGATAGACGAATCCCATCACGACGCCGACGATGACGCTGCTGATGATGCCGGTCCACTTGAACCGGATGGCGAACTTACGCGCGAACCAGTATGCGCCGAACGCGGTGCCGAGAACCAGCGCCACGCCGGGAAGACCGACAGGCATCCATAGATGGCCGGACACGCCGAAGGACGACATGGAGAGGTTGCCTCCGGTGATGTTGGGCGACAGTTGACCGGATACGCCCAGAACCATCACCAGAATCAGGAACTGGAAGAAGTTCGGCGTCACCGTGCCGGAACCGCTGGCGTCACTCATCATGCCGGACAGGCCGGGGACCATGCTCAGCTTGGACGCCCATGATGAGCCGGCCGACAAGAAGAAGATGGAGCCGATCAGGGCCAGCGCCATCGCGCCGATCAAGCCGAAGGCAAGGCTGATTGCGGCGGTCTGCAGCGAACGCGCGGAGAACAGCTCCTTGAACATCGGGTTGGGGACGAACTGCTGCGGAGCGCCGGGCTGAACCGGGGCGCCGGGGGTAACGGGGGCAGGTGCGCCGGGGACGGGAGCACCAGGCGCGGGCGCAACAAAAGTGCCGGGAGCCGGTGCTGCAGCCGCAACAGGTGCGGCGGCGGGAACTTCTCCGGCCGGAGCGGCGACTGGCACTTCTGCCGCCGGGACGGGAGCTGCAGGAGCTTCTTGTGCGGGGACTGGTTCGGGAACCGCCGGGAAGGCCGGCTCGGCCGCGGGCTGTTCCGCGCCGGGGAATGCGGGTGCCGGCTCGGGCTGCGGTGCCGCGGCCTGCGGGGCCGGTACGGGTTCAGGGAATGCGGCGACGGGAGCGGGTGCTTCCGGCTGGGGCGCGGCTGCGGTGCCGTGTGGAGCGGTGCCGAGCACGGTCGAATCTTCGACGTTGTCGTTGCTGTTTGCTGCGGCGACCGCGAGCGTCTGCCCGCATTGCGTGCAGAATCGTGCGGCGCTGGACAGCGTGGCGCCGCAGTGAGGACATATCATAACAAGCCCCTTTCTTGGTTTGCTCTTCCCTCCTTATTGTATAGTCGCCACGTCATCTTCAGCAGCTTATTCGCGGTATTTGGGCGGGGCATATAAGGTATGTTTTCGCCCCCATCGGGCAGGTAATCCGATATCCGATAGGGGCGAAAACATGCCAATGCATTCTCTGTGCCTGTGGCGTCATCTGTCCATGAATACGTTGCCGTTGGCGGCGAGGCATGCCAGCACTTCCGGTTTCTTCATGTCATACGTCGTGTTGACGGTCTCTCCGGGAGCGGCATGACCCATTGCGTTCGCCTCCTTCTCGTATTGTTCGACGGTGTAGGATTTCGGCACCAGCCCGGCGCGCTTAAGGCAATCGACTGCCCCCTCCTCATGAGACGCATACAGATTGGGATTGCCGACTTGTGCCATATACAACGCGTCCACCGAATCCACGGTGGCGATTCCACACGCGTTCAAGTCCTTGGCCTTTTTCTGGATGTAGTCAAGGTCATCGGCTTTATCTGAAGGAAGTACGTCTCCCTGCGGCTGCTGGATGCCGTTGGAGTAAGTTTTCAGTGTCGGCCTCGGATAGCCCTTGTCTTGGACGCACGTGATGTATCGGCTCCATGCGGCCTTGTAATCGGACAGACTTATTTTGCCGCTTGTCGCGGCCTTGCGCAGTGTCGCTTTCTGCGCGGGGCCCATTCCGGAGTCCTGGCCGAGCAGCTGCGTCGCATAAGCCTGCAAAGATGAGGCGAGACGGTTCCCGCCCGAGCCGGAATCCGTTGCTTGGTTCGTGTTCCGTGCCGTGCCGCATCCGCACAGCATCGCAATGGAAAGCGTAATGACGGCGATGACGGCGATGGCCATCGTCACCGTACGACGGGATGCCGGAATATGCTCCATTCCTACTCCTCTTACTCCGATATGCATTATCTCAACGTATGAGAATGTCTTTTTACCAACGGGTGACACTCTTCCCCGTGACAGCACTATTGTTTGCCATGCGTATCCACAAATGCGGTCCTGGTTTCGGCGAACTCATGGTCGCACCTTTGTATTGATAGATCACAAAACCATGCAAGTTCCCGGTGTAGTACGCATTCCTATACGGCCAAGTGCCGGACACAGCTCCACTTCCGGCGAATTGCATATCCCCAAGTGCGCTACCGCTTGTCCAGCATCCAGCGTTCTTGTTTGTGCATCCCCTTGTTACGGTGATGGCGTTGACATTCATGGATGAAGGAGGAATCACGTTTAGAAGTTTGCCGGTCGATGGTTCTATGACTGCTACAGAGCCGGGCTTGGCCATGATGATTTTGCTGCCGTCTGCATCAGTGATGACTTCATATGTGGAGTCAAAGCCAGAAGCCTGCTTGGGTGACATCGATACGAACGATGCGGCGAGAGTCAGCAAAACAGCTAACAATGTTATCTGGAACCTTTGGTTGCCGACATGATAATCTCCTCTTCGAAATTTCGTCAGTCTTCAAATTATATATCTAAAAAGACATCTCGGTCAAATGGTTGCGGACGTCATTTGGGGTCCGTATCGCAGTATATTTGCAGGGGAATGCTGTCATGCAGTGTAACGTTGAGCGCAGGATAGTCATGAGGAGAGATTATGCGGTGTTCCCGTTGTGGTGCGAATGTCGTTGAGGGCGATAGATTCTGCGAAAACTGCGGGGCGCCCGTAGCCGTGCAGGCGGGTCCCGTGTGCCCGGTGTGCGGTCAGCAGCCGGAACCCGGCATGCGGTTCTGCCAGCAGTGCGGTGCCGAGCTGTCCGCCAGCCCGCAGCCCGCACAGCCGGTGCCGACCGCCCAGCCGGTGCCTGCTGCACAGCCTTATCAGGCTGTCCAGCAGTACGCGGGACAATATGGTGCCGCCCAGCCCGGTGCCGTCTTCCCGCCGCAGGCCGTGCAGCCGCCAGCCCAACCGTCACGGCCTGGAGAGTCCGCCGGCAAGGGCAAGAAGAAGACCGCGCTGATCGTCGGCATCATCATCGCCGTACTCGTCGTGGCGCTTGCCGCCGGATTCGGCGTCTGGTGGTTCATGCTGCGTGATTCCGGCACCCAATCGGCTCAGACGCAGTCGACATCCCAGCAGAGTGGCAAGACCAAGTCCGGCGACAGCAAGGCCGCGAAAGACGACAAGCCCTGCACTGCTGCGCCCGATGCCGAGCTGAGTTCCGTCGACCACAGCGACGCCAATCTCGTCGCGCAGCTGCAGCTCACCTCCAACTGCGCGTCGACGAAGGACGGCGACACGGCGGAGTTCAAGGAATCCGACGTCAAGGTCAGCATCAAGGACGATGAAGGCAATGTCATCGCCTCGGCCGTCTTCGACTTCTCCAAGCAGCCGGTCAAGTTCAATGGCGAGACGGCCAACGTCGCGCTCGAATTCACCACGAGGCAGTACTGGCGCCCGTACGACCAGATCGAGACCGGTAGCGCCGAGGTCATCCTGCAGACCGGTCAGAGCGGCACCGGCGAGGCGGGCAGTGCGGACGGCGACGCGTTGGCGGGCTCCGACATCGACAGCGAGGACGCCGAGCGGTACGCGCAGCTTGCGTTGAGCTGGCAGCTCAAGCATGACGAATCCGCCGCATCCCGCTTCTACACCACCTACACCACGCAGCTGTCCAGCAAGAAAAACGACATGAAGGCCGACGGCAAGACCTGGCATTACGTGGACATCTACGAGCAGTTCCTGCAGCAGCGCATCAAGCACAAGAACGCGATCCTGATCTGGTCCGGCGATTACCCGACGTACACGAAGGCCGACGCTTCGACCGCGTATTACGTGATCCTGTCGGGTGATACGGTCGACTCGGTGAAGGCCGGCGACGCATGGTGCAAGTCGAACGGCTATGGTGCCGCGGATTGCGCGGTCGTGGATTTGCAGTAGGACGGATTACCCCCAGTCGCTTCGCGACAGCCACCGCAAGCTGTCGCGGGCATGGCGTAGCTTAGAGAAGTTGCTGTTTTCAGCAGCGCGTATACACACTCCTGCCATGGATAGTCCATGGCCGACTAGTCCGAAGGAGGTGGGTGATGTCTGCGCATAAGTACGAACTGATGTTCATTGCCGATCCTGAGCTGGATGAGCGCGGTCTGAAGAAGTTGACCGAGCAGTATCTGGAGCTCGTCACCAAGGAAGGTGGTTCCGTCGAGAACACCGATATTTGGGGACGTCGCAAGCTCGCTTACGAGATTGACGGCAAGACCGAAGGCAACTACGTGGTGGTCAACTACACGACCACTCCCGAGGTCAGCGCCGAGCTCGATCGTGTGCTCAACCTGAACGAATCCGTCGTCCGCACGAAGATTCTTCGTAAAGACGCCAAGTAAGCCGTATGAGTTTCTGATTGTTCGCGACTCGCTGAACCAAAGGTAAGAAGGTAAGTCATGGCAGGCGAAACCATCATCACCGTGGTGGGCAACCTCACGGCAGATCCCGAATTGAGGACCACGGGAAACGGCGCTTCCGTCGCCAGTTTCACCATCGCCTCTACCGCGCGTACCTACAATCGCAACACCGGGCAGTTCGAGGACGGCAATGCGCTGTTCATGCGCTGCTCCGCCTGGCGCGATCTCGCCGAGCATTGCGCCAGCACGCTGTCCAAAGGCATGCGTGTCATCGCGCAGGGGCGTCTCCAGCAGCGCTCGTATCAGGCGCAGGACGGCTCGAACCGCACCGTCATCGAGATGACGATTGATGAGATCGGCCCGTCGCTGCGTTACGCGACCGCGCAGGTCACGCGCACGTCCAGCGGCAACGGCCAAGGCGGATTCGCCGGCCGTGGCAATGGCGGCAATGGCGGATTCAACGCCGGTCAGGGCAATGGCGGCGGTTTCGGCGGCAACGCCGGCGGCTACCAGAGTGGCCGTGGCAATGGCGGCTTCAGCGGTGGCTATCAGGGTGGCGGCAATGGCGGCTACCAGGGTGGCGCGTCCGCTGCGGGCAACGCCGGCCAGAGCGCCGCGCCCGCGACCGATCCGTGGGGCACGTCCGGCGATGCCGGCTCGTCCTTCGGTTCGTTCGGCGGCTCGTCCGATTTCGGTGGCGATTCGCAGGAGCCCGAGTTCTGATGCCCGTCCGCGGCCACATGAAGCCGCGCGACGCACGTAACAATCCAGAAGCAAGCATTCAATCGTAATTTTCAAGGAGAACATCATGTCACGTAAGAGGCCGCAACCGCCGGTCAAGCCGTTCAAGAAGAAGCCGAATCCGCTGAAGGCCGCCAAGGTCACCGAGATCGATTACAAGGACGTCGCGCTGCTGCGCAAGTTCATCTCCGATCGCGGCAAGATTCGTTCCCGCCGTATCACCGGCGTGACCGTGCAGGAACAGCGCGAGCTCTCCAAGGCGATCAAGAACGCCCGCGAGATGGCCCTGCTGCCGTACGCCACCACCGGTCGCTGAGTTAGGGAGGATAAGAAATGGCTGAATCCAAGGTTATTCTCACCCAGACCGTTGCCAACCTGGGCCACTCCGGCGATGTCGTCGCCGTCCGCTCCGGCTACGCCCGCAACTACCTGATCCCGCAGGGCCTCGCCTTCGCGTGGACCAAGGGCGCCGAAGCTCAGATCGTGCAGATGAAGCGCGCTCGCCTGGCCAAGGCCGTCGCCACCCGCGAGGATGCCGTCGCCGCCAAGGCCGCCATCGAGGGCACTACCGTCGAGATCGCTGCCAAGGTTTCCGAGTCCGGCAAGCTGTTCGGTAGCGTCACCGCCGAGCAGATCGCGCTGGCTCTCTCCGACAAGGCCGCGGTCAACCCGAAGGCCATCGAGGTCGAGCCGATCAAGACCACCGGCGACTTCCCGGTTAAGGCCGCCCTGCACCCGGAGATCACCGCCTCCTTCTTCGTGAAGGTCGTCGCCGAGTAACTCCGGCCCATCAGACAGATTATCGTCTGAGCTTAAGCATCAGCCCCTCCGCCGCTCCGCGCGGCGAGGGGCTTTTTGTATTGTTCCAAGTCGCAGCGAATGATTCTCAATAAGGAAGGTGCGAGGATTGCGAACATTTACGCACAAGTGAACAATATGAGAAAACGCTGTTTTCCAAGGATTTGCGGACATTGATGTTCATTTGGAGTTGCGGCGGGCTCGCACCTTTCTTAATGAGAATGATTTGCTGCGAGGATGGGCGTTCTCAAGACGCGGAAGCCAAGCCAGCCCCGTTCAACTCGTTGACAGCGGCGAACGGCATCACCCTCAAAGCCGGTGAGTCCCTGCTGCTCAAGGCCGGCGCCACCTGCACCAGCGCGACCCAGACCATCGACGGCGCCTCGGTCAAGACCGGCCTGCGCGTCATCAACTCCAAAGGCGCCAAGGACGCGCCCATCACCATCGGAGCGTACGGCGAAGGCGCCGCGCCCATCATCGCCGGTGCGGGCGTCAGCGAGACCATCCTGCTGAAGAACTCCGAATACATCACAGTGCAGGGCTTCGAAGTCACCAACACTGATGCGAACGCGGCCGATTACGAGAAATACATGCGCCGCGGCATCGCCGTGGACGCTCGGCAACGCCGACAACACGAAGAACAACGACACCGGCGGTGCCACTCGGCGCCCGAAGTCCGAACTGAACCAGACCGACGCCGTAGTCTCCGGCGAGTACGCGGCGAACAGCTCACCCCGTACAAGGGCGACACCATCAACCAGCGCACGCTGTCCGCGACGCCGGGCAAGACGTACCGTCTCGGCCTGTGGGCGACGCTTGGCAAAAGCAACGACGACACCCCGTCCACGCTCAAGGTGCAGGTCAAGTTCAACCTCGCGTCGCTTGGCGCCGTCAGCTCGTTCAGCCAGTACCGCAAGACCGTGCTGAGCGAGACCGTGGACGCCGAAAGCAAGGAAGGCGGCAAAATTCACTACAGCGGGTCGTTCATCGTGCCGCTCGACGTGGACCCGTATGCCGCGCTGTGGGTCGCCATCTCACAGACCGATCTGGCCTCCGGCTCGTTCGCGTACATCGACAACGTCACGCTCGTCGAGGACTCCGCGGCCGTGTCCGACGTTGCGTCGATCGCCGTGACCACTCAGCCGACCAAGACCGAATACGCCATCGGCGACGCGCTCGACCTGAGCGGCATGGCCGTCACCGCCACGATGTCTGACGGCACACCGCCGAGCTCGGCGAGGGCGAATACACGGTCTCCGAGTTCGACTCGTCGACCGCCGGTGAAAAGACCATCACGGTGACGTACGCCGCCGATACCTCGCTTACCGCCACGCTCAAGGTGACGGTGAAGGAGGCCGAGCCGGTCGACACCGTGCCGCCGGTGATTTCCGGTGCGGATGACGTGGCTGTGGAGTTCGGTGCGTCGTTTGATCCGATGGCGGGTGTGAAGGTGGTTGATGATGTGGACGGTGATGTGACCGGTGCCGTGAAGGTGTCCGGTGACACGGTGGACACGAGCAAGCCCGGCGCGTACACGTTGGTGTACACGGTGAGCGATGCGGCCGGTAGCGAGGCGTCCGTGACCCGTGTGGCCACCGTCAAGGAGAAGTCCGGCGAGACGCCCGTCGAGCCTGGCGACAAGGAGCCCGACAAGGAGCCGGGCAAGGATACCGACAAGGACGGTGATAAGGACGACCAAGGCGACAAGAAGCCGGGCCTGTCCGCGACTGACGCCTCGGTGTCCGTCGTTGCCATCGCCGCAATCGGCCTGCTTGCGACGGGCGCCGTGTCTGTGGCGGTTCGCCGCCGTCGCGACATCTAAGGCGCGGATTTCCTGAGTCGCGTTGGCCCTGATCGGCTCAGGGCCAACGCATGGCATTGATGCCGGTCGAACGGCTGTCCCATTCGACCGGCATCTTCGTCTATTTTGGCCTTGCCCGGCGTGATTCCACGATGTATGTGCTGCTATCTTCGTTTCGAGGGGTTGATTCCACTGCCTGGGAACATCTATCTGCGTTTCAGGGGGTGGCCAAAACACTATGCACGGAGTATATAGGGCATTTGCTCATTGAAACCATGCGGTTTGCGTGATGTTTATACTTTGCTACCAACCCCCTGAAACGCAGATAGATGTTCGTCGCGGCCTGAATCAACCCCTTGAAACGCAGATAGGGGCGGATTGCGAGGATCACCCGGGCGGGGGCATGCTTCCAGTGGCGAATTAGGGGTGATTTGACTCGGGCGCACCCTCTCGACGAAAACAAAAAAAGGCCAGAATCTTTCGATTCCGACCTTGCTTGTGCCCCCGCAGGGATTCGAACCCTGGACACGCTGATTAAGAGTCAGCTGCTCTAACCAACTGAGCTACAGGGGCGTTGGTCATTTCTTGAGCCGAGTGACAACTATACTCGGAACTCGCTGCGATGCAAATCGGCGTGTCGCGTACGGCGTGTCGCGAGTAATTCCAATGGGTTCCACATGACTGCACCCAAGTGTGCATGGCAGGGCAGGGTGTGAATCACCGGGGATTCTGCCGTCCAATCCGCCCGTATCGCCGTTCGTCAAGGGGTAAAGTGTACAATCACGTCGTTTGCTTTCGCACCCAGCGAAATTGAGTCGCCGGGAGTACGAGAGAAATCCAATCATCCAGAGACCGTGAGCAGTCAGCCATGTCTGCGATGCGGTGGAGAGAAAAGAAGAAGCCGTGGAATATTCCCTCTTTACCAAGCTGGCTGCCGAGTTCTTCGGCACCGCCATCCTGATGATCTTCGGCAATGGCTCGGTCGCCAACGTCGAACTCAAGAACACGAAGGGCCACCACGCCGGATGGCTGAACATCGCCATGGGCTACGGTTTCGGCGTCATGTTCCCGGTGCTCATGTTCGGCGGCGTGTCCGGCGCCCACATCAACCCGGCCATGACCCTCGCCCAGGCGATCAACGGGCTGTTCCCGTGGAGCGACGTGCTGCCGTACATCGTGGCGCAGCTGCTTGGCGCACTGCTGGGACAGTTCATCGTGTACCTGACGTATTACCCGCACTACAAGGAGACCGAGGACGCGGAAGCGATCCTCGGCACGTTCTGCACGACCGACGCCGACAACGACAAGATCAACTACTTCCTCAACGAGATGTTTGGCACGCTGGTGCTGGTGTTCGGTGCGCTGTGCTGCCTGATGCTGCCGTGGGGTTCGAAGGATTTGGCGGCCGCGTCGATCGTGGTTGGCTTCATCGTATGGGGCTTGGTGACCTCGATGGGTGGCCCGACCGGCCCCGGACTGAATCCGGCCCGCGACCTGATGCCGCGTCTGCTGCACGCGATTCTGCCGATTCCGAACAAGGGCACCTCGCGTTGGGGAGAGGCGTGGATTCCGGTCGTCGCTCCGATTGTGGGCGCCATCGTCGGCGCGTGGCTGTACGTGTTCTTCTTCGCGTGATTTTTGCGCGAACCGCGTGAGCCGCGGCGGGCTCGCGTGACGCCACGCGTGTTGCGCGGCCCCACGGCTGACGGGATACAATGCAGGGAGAGACGCCTACGAAAAGCGTGCCCTTGTGCTCGCGCTTTCGCGGGGCGGCGCGGCTTGACCTATGACGTTGCTGGGAGTGATTGAAGTTGCAGCGGTTGCGTGGTGACGATATGCGTCGGGTGTTCCGCACCCGGCGCATTGCCGTATGTGCGGGGTTGATTTTGGCGCTCGTGTTGTTTGTTCTTGCGGTGCGGGCGAGCGTACTTCGCGTGCCGGGCATGGGCGGTGAGCGGTCGTCCATCGCGCAGCCAGGTGCAACAGCGCAGCCGCGGTCTGCGGGGGAGCAGAAGGGCGGCGATTCCGCGAAATCGTCGGCCACCGCGAAATCCACCAATTCCGAGGCACAGTCAAACGGGTATGACTCCTCGAAGCCGTTCTCGCAGGCGCAGCGGCGCGAGATTCTCGAGAAAGCGCAGCAGACCGCGGCGGCCAGCGGCAAACCCCGTCACGAATACCATTACTGCGTGTCCACCAAGGGGAGCGTCGGCGATACCGGCGAGTTCGGGCGCACGGTGTACGCGACGCTGAATGATTCGCGTGGGTGGCCCCGTGCCGGTCTCACGTTCGTGGAGAGCGGTTCCAGCAAGTGCGACATGACGTATATTCTGGCCGCGGCGGAGTATATGAAATCGTTTTCGTCGCTTTGCTCGTCGCAGTACAGCTGCCGCGTCGGCAATCAGGTGATCGTCAATTATGACCGTTGGCGCGAGCCGACCGACAGCTGGCTGAAGGGCGGCGGCAATCTGGCGAATTATCGCACGATGGTCATCAACCATGAGACCGGTCACCGGCTCGACCATCGCGACAATGAGACCGTATGCCAGCAGACAGGCAAGCCGGCGCCGCTGATGCAGCAGCAATCGATATCGTTGCGCGGCTGCGCGATCAACGAATGGCCGCTCGACTCGGAGCTCTGGGCGCGGTGGTGATCGGACGATTCGCGCCGACGCCGTCCGGACGAATGCATATCGGTAACGTGTATGCGATGCTGGGTGCGTGGCTGTCGGCTCGTGCGGGTGGCCCAGAGCGTACAAGCCGGACGGGCGGTGGAGCGGGCGATGCGGATTGCCTGAATAACGTGAATCGCGTGGATGGCATGAGTGGCGCAGCCGATCCAGGCGATGCGGACGGCGGGCGAGGGCGCATGCTGCTGCGCATCGAGGACATCGACACCCCGCGCGTGCTGCCGGACGCGGACCGCTGGATCATGGACGATCTGGCATGGTTGGGACTGGACTGGGATGGAGAGCCGGTATACCAGTCGCGGCGGCTCGACATCTACGAGCGGGCGTTGCGCGCGCTTCAGGGCATTGACTTGCGAGACGCCGCCGCGTTCGGTGGCCGTGATGGCGTTGACGGCACCGAGACCACTGCGCTGATATACCCGTGTTTCTGTTCGCGCGCCGACATCCGTGCGGCCTCGGCGCCGCAGGAGGGTGACCGTTTCGTCATGTATCCCGGCACATGCCGGCGCGCGCTCGCCGAGCATCCGCGACAGGTCGAGCAACGCTTGGCGAATGGTGATCGGCATTCGCTGCGCATCGCCATGCCCGTCGCCGGCGACGCGCGTGCCGTGGTCACCGTGCATGATCGCGTGTTTGGGAACTGCCGATTCGATTTGCCGCGCGATTTGGGCGATACGGTGGTGCGACGGGCGGATGGTCTGTTCGCCTATCAGCTGGTTGTCACGGTTGACGACTTGCTGATGGGTGTGGATGACATCGTTCGCGGGCGTGACCTGTTGCGATCCGCCGCGCTGCAGCTGTACATCCGTGAGCGGCTGCTCGACGCCGGCTTCGGGGATAGCTCGGATGGCGGCGTTGCCGCGGCTCATCGCGATATCCGTTTCGCACATCTTCCGCTGATCGACAATGCGGCCGGGCGGCGGCTCGCCAAGCGTGAACGGTCGCTGGATATGGGAACGTTACGCAAACATGGCGTCACGGCGCATCGGGTGATCGGCTATTGCGCGTGGCTGCTCGGATTGCAGCAAGAGCCCGAGCCGTGCGCTGCTGCCGACCTGTTGCATGGATTTTCGTGGGATGCGCTCGCCGCGGATTCGCGGGATCGTTCCATCCCCGACGACCCGTTCAGCATCGGATTGTGAGATTCCTCCTCTATATGCTGCGTGCGGAGCCGTTTCGCGCTTCGCCCCCCCCCGTCTCGCATCGCTCGACACCCCGCCAGCGGGGGTCCACGCCGGAAGTTCCCGGTTTCTCTAGCCGATTCGCCCTCATCCGTGGGCATACTAATATATGGTGCAGCAAGACGGATAGGGAGCATATGATGACCGCTTACATGGATCACAAGGATCTGACCAATGAAAGCATCGACGAGACGCGGGCGGCGCAGATTCGCGATGGCGTGCATCGCGTGCTTGACGCCATCGCCGAAGCCGAGTCGGCGGCCGGTCGCGCTCCCGGTTCGGTGAAGCTGCTGGCGGCGACGAAGACCCGTGACGTCGGCGAGATCATGGCGGCGATCGATGCGGGCATCCGCATGATCGGCGAGAACCGCCCGCAGGAGGTCATGGCCAAGGCCGATGGACTGCGTCGCCTGTGCGCGGACCGGGGATTTGCGCTCGGCACAGGCGACGGCGACACCACTCGACCGTCTGACGCCGAACACATCCCGTTCCATCTCATCGGCCAGCTGCAGGCCAACAAGATCGGTAAAATCCTCCCCGACGTCAACACCATCGAATCGGTGGACGGCGTCGAACTGGCGCAGCGCATCGCCCGCCGTGCCGTCGCCCGTGGAATCACGGTCGGCGTGCTTCTGGAAGTCAACGAGTCCGGGGAGGCATCGAAATCGGGTTGCGACCCGCAGGCTGCCGTCGACAACGCCGCACAGATCGCGCAGCTGGACGGCATCCGGCTCGAAGGCCTGATGACCATCGGCGCGCACGTCGATGACGAGGCCACGATTCGCGCCTGCTTTGCGCATCTGCGCGGCACGCGCGACACGATTCTCGCCTCTCGCGCGCCCGGCACCGAGCACTGCACGGAACTGTCGATGGGCATGACACACGACATGGCGCTCGCCATTGCGGAGGGTGCGACGATTGTGCGCGTCGGAACGGCGATTTTCGGCGAACGCGCGTTCATCTGACGGATTGCGGCAGGCCTCGGCGGAAAGGGGCCGGGCTGTCGCGCCCGCGCTGCGCTGCCGGCTTCTCGACTGCCGTTTGATGGTGGGCATACGATGGGGGTATTGGTGTCGGCTGACGGCAACGTGAGGTGAGTGCGGTCATGAAACGTGATGATATGCGGGCGAGCCGCGGTGCGCGGCCTGACGAGAGTGCAGAGGGTGCCATGCCGGTGTCATCGAGTGATGATATTCGCGTCCATGCCGTGGTGGCGGGTCTGGTGCAGGGCGTCGGATTCCGGTATTTCACGGTGATGACCGCCGGCAAGCTCGGCCTGGGTGGTTGGGTGCGCAACTGCTACGACGGCTCGGTGGAGGTCGAGGCGCAGGGGGAACGCGGCAAGGTCGCCCGTCTGATTTCGGCATTGAAGCAGGGGCCGCGCTATGCCGATGTCGAACGAGTGGACGTCACCGAGATCCCACTGCAGGAGCTGAAGCCGGCCCGTCATGGGTTCCCCTCGTTCGGCGTGTTCTACGAGCGATAGTTTCGGGTCTATTGAGACGGAATTGTTCCATCGGCAGATGATGGTAAATGACGTTAGCCGATGGTTCAGCCCACTGTCAGAAGCAATATGTAACTCTGCCCCCGCTGGCTGGCTCTTGCGAAGCGGGCAGGAGCGGTTTGCGTTCCTAAGTGCGCGCTGAAACGTTCAGCCTGCGAACATAAGAACGCAAATCGCACGTTTTGCGTTCTTATGTTCGCGTACTCGTCGATACGGCGCGCACTTAGGAACGCAAAAGAGTCCGCGTAATCTCACGACGAGAGCCTCCCTCAGTCTTGTTGTGCTTTGGCGGGAGCAGACACTTCGCTGATACAGCGATATACCGTTATGTAAGAGGCCTCAGGCCTTGATTTAAGCCGTATTTCGGTATATTTCCCAAGATTTTTCCCCGTAGGGAAGGGGGTATGGACTGATTCCCGAGGACCTTATGCCGCAAGGGCTGTGAAAGCGGTTTCTCTGCGGGGGGGGGCATGTATTCGGAGTTATTTCAATGTTTCGGGGGATTGCGTCGATTTTTGGGTGCGGATACGGTCAGGAGTTAACAGGCCGATGGAAGTCGATGATCTGCGCATGCTGCGACGGTGAGAGTCGCAATCGTGAGTCTTTGTCGAACTGCTGAACGCCGGATGAAGAGTTTTGGAAATGATGAAAGGGGTGCTTATCGTGACTAAGCAGAATCGGAAACCATCGCATACGAGGGCGATGCGCTCTCGCCTGATCGCGGCCGCCGTATCCGTCGCGACCGTTCTTGGACTTGCCGTCACCGGCACTGCGATTGCGGCCAATGCGGGGACAGTCGCACCCGAAGCCACGCAGTCGGCCACGACGCAGGCATCACAGGCCGGCACCGGCCCGATCAGCGGCATCGCACAGGGCGACAGCGCTCAGCAGGGGGCATCATCTGCCCTGACCGATCGCGCCGGGACTGGTGCTTCGGGGCAGACCGCCACGGTCAAAGCGTCGGCTGCGCCTCGCGCCACGGCGAACGACAGCAAAGTGAAGATAAACCTATTCGATTATTGGGACAGCCGTGATCCGAATGGCCCGGCAAAGGACGCTGGCAAAGAGAACGTGAACTATGCCACGGGCGGTACCAGCAGAAATGAGGCGGCTGCAGCATTCTACTTCAACGGAAACGGTACGGATTGGAACGGCTGGACTGGCAGTGCAGAAACCTCTCCGGGCATCGTCAAGACGAACCTCACCAAGACCGGCGCTGACGCAGTTCCGCAGTTCTCTACGATGGTGACCAATAAAAATAATGCACAGACCGACATGACGTATTTGTTCACAGAAAGCAAGTGGGCCAAGGCATATACCAATGGCGGCAATGGGCTGACGGGGCTGTTCGATCCGACGGAAGAGGCCAAGGGCCACTATGTGTACGACTCCAGTACGACGTACGCCGCGCTGAACAGTGCCGGTACCGGATTTGACCGGTCAGCAACATGGACCGAGAGAACTGACTCATGGATTCCGAAATTCCTGCCGTTCAATGCGGATAAAAGTAAGCTGCGGATCGGCTTTCATTCGGTGAACGGCGCCCGGTACGCCTTCGGTATGACCGCATACGCGAAGTTCATGCAACCGAAAGAAGGCAAACTCGTCGATGATTCCCCGATGACGTTCAACTTCACGGGTGACGATGATCTGTGGCTGTTCGTCGACGGCATGCTCGTGTTGGATATCGGTGGCATCCATGATGCCGCCAGCGGCTCCATTAATTTCGTGACCGGTGTGGTGACGATTGTCAGCAATAAAACCACTACGACCACGTTGCAGGCGTTGTTTACTCAGGCGCTCAAGGACCAAGGCAAGTCGGATGCCGAGATCACCGCTTGGATGGAATCCAATATGGTCAAAGCCTCCAATGGCTCCTACACCACGTTCAAGAACTACACCAGTCACGAGATGAACATGTACTACTTCGAGCGTGGCCATAGTGGTTCCAACTGCAAGCTTGACTTCAATTTGGTGACTCTTGACTCCAGCCATATTCAAATCGGCAAGGAGGCGGAGAACGTTCCTGAAGCTGACAAGGACAAGAACTATACGTTCAACGCTTATGTCAACTATGAGGGAACCGACAGTGACAAGGATTACACGTTGTACACGGGTAAATACGACGTGTACAACACCGCCACCAGCACCAAGGACGGTGAAACCCGGACCACGGATTCCAATGGCGTGATCACGCTCAAGGCGGGCCAGTATGCCGTGCTTTTGGGCAGCGACGCCAAGAGGATCACCGAGTCCTCGAAGTACAAGGTGACGGAAATCAACGTTGACCAGGCCACGTATGCGGTGAGCGCCAATGGCGGTCAGGTCAAGGTGACGCAGGAGAAGGATTCTGCGACCACGGAGCCGGTGTCGGTCGGTGAGGTGCCACGTACCACGGTGACGAACACGGTCGTCACGGCGCCCCGGTACCGCAAGTACATCAAGGCGAACAATGATGGCACCTATGACCTGTCCCTGAACGTGACCGGCACGCAGTCCGGCTCGTCGCAGACGACCGTGTCCCCGGCCGACATCGTCGTGGTGTTCGACACCTCCAGTTCCATGAGTAAATCGATGGGACACAACTCTCGTCTTGAGGTTGCGAAGACTGCCGTCAACAGCATGGCGCAGCATCTGCTGACGCCTGAGAACCAGGGCAAGGATAGCAACATCCAGATGGCGCTGGTCCCCTTCTCGACGACGGTGGGCAATGTGTCGAACTTCACCGACAACGCAATGGACATAGTCAGTGCCGTTAATGGTCTGGGCGCCGATGGTGGCACGAATTGGGAGGCCGCGCTTAAAGCCGCCAATGCCAAGCTGACTTCCGGTCGTAAGGGCGTGAAGAAGTACATCGTGTTCATGTCAGATGGCGACCCGACGTTCCGCACGAGTTCCGTGCAGACCGGCACTGATTGGTGGGGCCGTCCGATCTATGATGGCGATGATATCTTGGGTCTTCCTGCCGGGGTTCATGGTTCTGGCAGCAGTGATCGATATGGGGCGAATCTCAGCTCCGCTGTTGCCGAGGCTAACAGGCGTGGCGATGCGACGTTGTTCTCGGTTGGCGTGTCCTCCAATCCGACCAAGATGCGTGGCTTCGCCGATCAGACGAAGGGCTCGTATTACAGCGCCACCAGCACGGATGAGCTGAACAAGGCATTTGCCGATATCATCGGTCAGATCAACAGGAAGTCTTCGTACAAGAACGTGTCCATCACCGATACGCTGTCGGACTACGCGGAGTTCGTTAATGCTGACTTCGGCTCGAATGATGTGACGGTGACGGCATCTAAAGACGGTAATGGTGTCGATCTCAACGAGAGCGATTACACGGTTACCGTTTCGGGCAAGACGGTGAAGGTCACGTTCGCGGACGGCTATGAGCTTCAGGATGGCGTGACGTATACGGTCACGTTCAAGGCCAAGCCGACGCAGAAGGCCTACAACGAGTACGCCGCCAACAAGCAGAATGACGACAAGACCGGATATAAGGATGTTCTTGGTGCCGACGACACTGATGCGGATGGTCACCATACTTCGTCCAATTTGCCCGGCTTCCATTCGAATGCGGATCACGGCGCGAAGCTGGAGTACACCGTCGTCAACACGGTCGGCGACCATACCGCCGAGACCCCGGGTTCCGTGGAGTACCCCCACCCCGTCCTGCAGGTAAAGACCGGCAAGATCCAGGTGACCAAGAACTGGTCCGATGGAGCGGAGAAGCATGGGAATGACTCGGTGACCGTCACGTTGAAGCAGTGCAATGCGCAAGGTGAGGATTGCAAGGACATCAACCGGACCGTGACCCTCAACAACCAGGGTCAGTGGGCTGGTGCGTTCGAGAACCTCGCCCCTGGCACCTACCGCGTGGAGGAGTTCAGCGTGGACGGCTACACGGCGTCCTACGACCCCGAGAACCAGTTGGTAACCTTCACTGCCGACGACCTGTGGGCGGCTCCGGATAACAACAACATGACGACCTTCGACAACGTCAAGACGTACCCGGTCACGATCACCAACACCCGTAATACGGTGGATCTGGTCGCCGGTTCGGTCAAGGTGACGAAGACGGTCCAGGGTTCGAGCACCGACAATGATTTCTCGTTCACGCTGAAGTCCGCCACGGATGACCCGAATGCGAGCAAGGTAATCTGGCCCGACGGGGACAGCAAGCAGTTGACGACATCGATTACCGGCCACTTCAACGCAGGCGAATCCAAGACCAGTGTGTTTGCGGGCAAGCTGACGTTCCCGGCCGAGGAGGCGACGTACAAGTTTGTCGTGACTGAGGACGGTGCCGCCGATCCTCCTGTTGGCTGGAAGTACGACACCAGCGAGCGGACGATTACGGTGGATGTACGGCAGGGGGATGACGGTACGTGGAGTGCCGCTGCCACCCCCGATATGGCCGAGTTCACCAACACCTTCGTTGCCGTGTCCGCTCTGCCGATGACCGGCGGCGCCACGACTCGTGACTGGCTTGTGTATGGGGGCGGCTTCGGCCTGCTCGCGGCACTGGTCGGAATCGGATACTTCATCTGGCGCAAGCGTCGGCTCGTCTGACCTGCGGCGGATGCTCCACCCTCCTCCCTCGTCGGGGAGGGCACACGGGGGCGGCGACCAGTCGCCCCCGACAACTCAAGATTTGCGGACTGCGGAAGACTCAACGACTGCCGCTTCCGCAGTTGCAATAAACAAAACAACGAAAGGAGGAGGAGTTTCTCATGAAGTTCAAGAAGCTTTTCGCGGGTGTCGCAGCTGCGGCCACCCTTCTCGCCGGCATGGCGTTCGGCACCGGTTCCGCCAACGCGGCCGAGACGACAGTGGACACTGCTGCAACAGTCACGTTCAAAGCGCCCAAAAAAGAGCAGCTGACCAGCGCCCGGCTGAGCGCATACAAGATCGCGGACTACGTGAACTATGGCACTGCCGAAAACCCGGTGTATGGTGTGAAGACCGCTGCGGGCGCCGATTGCACGAAGCTGACTGCGGCTCTGACCACCGCCGGCTTCCATAACGTGCCGACCGATGGCACCACTGATTTGATGGCTTGGGCTATGAATCAAAAAACGACCACGGATACGGATGGTACCGTCACGCAGGTTCAGTTCGATCAGTCCGAGACCCGTCCGTGGAACAATCCGTCTGTGACGCGTAAGTTCGCGGATGCGCTGCAGGCCAACAACCCGTTCACCGCCACCGCGGGTTCGTTCGTGCTGAACGAGGCGACTGGCAGCGACACGGATGGTTGGACCGCCACGAACAAGACCGCGCTGACTGCTGGCGTGTATCTGTTCCTGGACGGCAACGCATCGACCGATACCCTGACTCAGGCCGTCCCGATGATCGTGAGCACCGGCTCCGTTAACGCTGAGGGCGTTCTGTCGCTTGGTGATAGCACCGCAAAAGTGGACATGAAGAGCACGGTGAGCGGCCCCCAGACGAAGTCCACCACCAGCAAGAGCGCGTCCGTGGGCGAAATCGTGCCGTTTGAACTGGGCTACACGATTCCGAATCCGGTCCCGACCGGCTTCGCCCTGCAGTTCAAAGATGTGCCAAGCAAGGGCCTGACCGTCGACTTCGCCAGCCTGACCGTTAAGGCCGGCGATGAGGTGCTGACTGGCCCCGATTACACGGTGGAAAACAACCTGACTGACAACAAGGGCGACGGCACCAATACTTTCGTGGTGAAGATCACCGACCCGGCCAAGTACGCCGGCAAGCAGATCACCATCACCTACAACGCCACCGTCAATGACGAGGCCGAGACAGTCAAGGGCCAGGATTACCACGCGGTGACCAACAAGCTCGTCGGCAATGATGGCACCCCCATCCCCGGCACTGAAACCCTCACCAAGATCTTCGGCTTCAAGTTCACGAAGGTCAACGCTCAGGGTGAGGCCGTCGAGGGCGCGAAGTTCACGCTGAGTGTCGCAAAAGACCAGAACGGCGTGCTGCCGAACAGCGATAAGTACCCGCTCGAAGTCACGTCCGGTGCCAACGGCGTCGTCAAGTTCGACGGACTGAAGGCCGGCAGCTACACCGTGACCGAGACCGCGGTCGCCGACGGATACCAGAACTTCAAGGCCTCGTTCACCGTGGCCATCGATGAAAACGGCAACGTCACCTTCGCCGGCACCGACTCCTGGGGTCTCGCGCCCAAGGACAGCGCCGCCGACTACAAGGTGACCAACGTCAAGTCCGTCTTCGAACTGCCGAAGACCGGTGCTGCGGGCATCGCGCTGTTCGTGGTGATCGCCGCGCTGCTCGGCGGCGCTGCCGTCACCGTGTACGCCAAGTCTCGCCGGACCAGCCGTGCGCTGCGCTGATTGACACGATAACAGGCCAAGCCGCAGCATGACGTGCGTCCCGCACGAGCATGGTGGCGGCTTCGGCTTGCTGTAACCATTCGCCCCCGGCAGCACCCCTGCCGGGGGCAACACAGTACATACACGAATTCGTTTCACGGCGATTGCAGTGACGGCCGGCACAACAACAGGAGGATGCGCATGGCATCGAGGAGACACGGATCGAAACGGCCGGCCACCTCATCCGGCAACGACCCAGCCGTCAAATCCTCCCATGCGCCCGCACGGTCAACGATGACCCGCGGCCTGCCGGACAATGACGAGCGATCCTCGAATAATTCCCGCAAATCCTACCGAAACAGCCGTCACAAACCCGCCGTGCATCCGCAGCTCCCGTACTCGATGCTGAGCTTCAATCAGGCGACCGACATCTTCGACCTTGTCGCGCAACGCAAACGACTGCGCATACAGCTCATCATCATGCGCATCGTCACGCTGATACTGGTCATAGCCGCTGTCGCCATCGCCGGATATCCCCTAGCGCTCCAATACCAGAGCTCGCTCAAACTCGCCCAAACCTCACGCAACAGCGCACAGCAGGTCGCCGGCTGGCCATACCCGCAAGCCGAAGACGCCCTCGCCGCCGCCCGCGCATACAACGCAAAACTCGCCAGATCCGGTCAACCCGTGCTGGGCGAGGCCATCGACCCGTTCAGCGCCGCACAAGGCGGGTCGAGAGCCAAAGGCGAGGACTCCGCCGCCTCCAAAGACAAGGAATACCAGTCCCTGCTCGACTCGGGCGACGAAGTGATGGGAACCATCAAGATCCCGAAAATCTCCGTCAACCTGCCGATCTACCACGGCACGTCACAGACCGCGCTGGCCTCCGGTGCCGGTCACCTGTACGGCTCCTCGCTGCCGGTCGGCGGGGACAGCGCGCACTCCGTCATCACCGGGCACCGCGGTCTCGTCAACGCGATGATGTTCACGCGGCTCGACGAGATGAAAACCGGCGACTTCTTCTACATCGAAGTGATGGGGGAGACGCTCGGCTACGAGGTCGACCGCATCACCGTCATCAACCCGGACGACACGTCGCAACTCAAGATCGTGCCCGGCGAGGACCGAGTGACGCTGATGACGTGCACGCCGTACGGCGTCAACACGCAGCGCCTGCTGATATCCGAGCATCGCGAGCCGATCCCGATGCCGGCGCCGGACCCGTCCGACCTGCATGACACGCGCACCATCGTGACGATGGTGGTGGTGTGCGGGCTGCTCGGCGGATGGCTGCTGCTCGGCGTGATCGGGCGGATTCGCCGGCTGCCGTTCAAGCCGATGCGGCACGCGTCGTCGTGGCCGCGGCGCATGCGTGGGTGAGGTGCGCCGGGTTCACGGGGGCAACGGGGGGCGGCGTCGCCGGTGAGGTCCTCGAAGGCGGACTAGCAAGGTTTTCGGGGGATCTCGCCGTGCGAATCGAATTTGCCGTGAGATGAACATGAACTTCCGGTCAATACCGTGCATATCACGGAAAGTGAGTGTACGCTGAGGATTAGCCGATCAGGTGCATACAGCGTTGCATGTGGACGGTTGCGGTAACAATGATTTGACCCGGTCAACGGGGCTCTCTGCAAAAGGGGGACATATGAGCAACACGTATCCAGATGGAGCGCCGCAGACTCCGTATGGTGATCCGAACAATGCTGCGGGCGCGGAAGGCGCGCCCGACCCGCAGCCAACGCAGGCTTTCCCGCCGGTGCCGGTCGTTCCTCTGCCCGGGCAGGGAGCGGGCGCGCCGACGGGAGCCCCAGCCGCCCCGTACGGGCAGGGCGGGGCCCCTTATGGTGGTGCGCCGACTGCCGCGTACGGCGAGTCGCTCGCCGGGCCGCAGGGCGGCGCCGAGCCGTATGGATACCAGGCGGCGCCGTATGGGCAGGAGCCGGGAGCGTACGGACAGTCGGGCGCTGGCTCCGCATACAACCAGGGTGGGGCTCCTTATGGTCAGCAGCCTGAGCCCGGTCCGAACCCCTTCAGCCAGCCCGATGGCGGAACTCCGTATGGTGGCGAGGCGCCTACCGCCGCGTATGGTGAGCCGCTTGCAGGGCCGCAGGGCGGCAACGGCAATGCGCCTGCCGCGCCCTATGGTCAGCAGCCCGAGCCGGAGTATGGTGCCGGCGCGCCTACCGCTGCATACGGTGAGCCGCTTGCCGGCGGTGCTCCGGGAGGGTACGGTCAGCCGGCCGCACCGTACGGCGGCGAGCAGCCGACCGCCGCGTACGGACAGCCATACGGCGCCAACCAGTACGGTGGCCCGCAATACGGGAACCAGCCGCCCGCAATCGCGCCGCAAGGCTACGGCAATCCGTACCAGCAGGAACCGCCGAAGAAGAAGAGCCGCGGCCCGCTCATCGCCGGCATCACCGCCGGTGTCGTTGCCGTCATCGCCATCATCGTCGTAGTCGTGCTGTTCGCCACCGGTGTCATCGGCGGCAAGAAGGACAGCAGCGCCGACGCGAAACCCAACACGTCCACCAGCCAGACGCAGGGCGACAGCAACTCCAATGGCGACAACTCCAGCAACGGCAACTCCGACGGATCCAGCAGCAACGATCTGAACAACCTCGACGACGCGTTGCAGAACGGGGCCGACGACACCAACAACGATCTCAACAACGACAGATCCAACGGATCCTCCAGCTCCGGCAAGCCGTCACTGGAAGAGTTCGTCAACTCCAGCGAAATCCAGTCGCAGCTCGACAGCATGACCTCGTCGTACCAGGGCATGGGCATCAGCATCAAGGCGTACGCGGAAGGCAACACGCTCGTGTACGACTACACGCTGTCTGACACGTACAGCAGCATGGGCGACATGATGACGTCGAGCCTTGACGGGATGGACAGCACGTTCAAGTCGGTGGCGCAGACGCTCAACGCAACCTGCGACACCGGCGGCAACGCCAAGGTGCGCGTGTACCTGCATACCGAAAGCGGCAAGACACTGTTCGACAAGAGTTACACGGAGTAAGCGGGTCCAGCTCGCGAGAATCCGACAAGGCGGGACGGTCATGATTGGCCGCCCCGCTTTTCGTATGCGCGTTCTTCGTAAGGATTGCACTCGCACTGGTTTACACTGGTGGGTATGAGAATCGCACGTTTTTCACTCAACGACAAGCCGCGCTATGCCTTCGTCCAGCAGGACCCGGCCGACGGCAAGGACTACCTGATCGAACTGGACGGATATCCGTTCGGAGCCGCGCCCGTCAAGCCCACAGGGGAGCGGTACGCGCTCGACGCCGATGGGCTGAGGCTGCTCGCGCCGGTGATTCCCTCCAAGGTGTACGGTCTCGCCAAGAACTACGAGGCGCACGCGCAGTTCATGCACGAGAGCGGGCACTCCGAGATTGCTCACGCGCCGGAAGACATGGTGATCTTCTCGAAGCCTTCCACGTCGGTGATCGGGCCGGACGATCCGATCGTCATCCCGTCGTATTCGAACGATATGAACTTCGAGCCCGAAGTGGCGGTGATTATGGGGCGTATCGCCAAGAACGTGCCGGTCGAGAAGGCCATGGACTACGTGCTGGGCTTCACGTGCGTCAACGACGTGACGCTGCGTGACCTGCAGGGGCTGGATCCGATGTGGACGCGGGCGAAGGGCTTCGACACGTCCTGCCCTCTCGGCCCGTGGATTCAGACCGAGCTGGACTGGAAGGACGCGAAGATCTCCTTCACGCTCAACGGCGAGGACGTGCCGATGGCAAGCGGCACCACTGCGAACCTGATTCACGGCATCCCCGAGCAGATCGCCGCGATTTCCTCGTTCTCGACCCTGCTGCCCGGTGACGTCATCATGACCGGCACCCCGAACGCCTCCGGTCACCTTGATCCCGGCGACGAGCCCATCGTCCACGTAGCCGGCATCGGTTCCCTCCGCAACGTGGTCGTGCGCGGCTAGGCGACAGCACAGTGTGCTGTCGCGGCGCACGAGCCGAGCGACAGCGAGGCCGGATTGGGTCGGCCGCAGGCCGTCCGAAATTGCGGGACCGTGCGCGGCATTGCCCGTCGCCTCGACCGGGACGTTGATGATTGGCTCGGGGAATCCATACCGTTTGAGCAGCAGGCGCAAGTGGGTCTCGGCCGGGGAGTCGGTGTTCTCGCGAATCTGGGTGAGTGCCCTGATGCATTGTTTTTTGCCCCTGGAACGAGTCGCATGAGTGGATGAATTTTCTGAGTTCGGCCAGAGTGGTCCGTCTGCGTGCGGGGTCGCGGCATACCAGCGAGTCGCCGAATTCTATGAGGTCTTCGAGGGAGAGCTCTTCGGCCGTTTGGGCGAACAGCGCCTCGGGGGAGGCGCATAGGAGCCCATGCACCTCGATGGTTGCGCCCGAGGCGTCCGTATTGGGCCATACGCGGGGAATGATGTCGTTCGCGCGCGTCCGCCGCGTGGTTTTGAACGTGACAGTCGCTGCGGGGCGGTTCTTCGTTGATCTCAAACATGACCGCTCTCAAAACTCGCAGATACGAGAACTGTTTTGGCGGAAAATGGCGGTTTCGGGTTTCGTATCTGCGAGTTTTGAGAGCGTGTCGCACGGATTCGAGTTATCCACATTGCGTTTTGGCGCTTCAAAAACAGTGCAAAACTTGAGTCGCTTGCGCTCAACTTTCGGGAATAGAATGGGTGTCGAATCGGTTGTGCATATCAGACACAGACGGAAAGCGCTGTGCGGGGCGGTTCGGATGTCGTGGGCCGCGGCCGCCAAGGCGCATGAGACATACGGAGGTTGATATGGAACAGAAGTTCACCACCATGGCCCAGGAAGTCATCGGTGATGCGATTCAGAGCGCGTCTGCCGCGGGCAACGCGCAGGTCGAGACACTGCACGTGATGGATGCGCTGCTGCGTCAGGAAAACGGCGTGATTCAGGGACTGATTCAGGCGGCGGGCGGCAACCCGCAGGCGATTGGCGCCGCGGTGCGCAATGCTCTGGTCAAGATGCCGGCGGCGAGCGGGTCCACCACATCGCAGCCGCAGGCGAGCCGCCAGCTGACGGCGGCGCTGGCACAGGCCGAGAAGGAGATGCAGCAGATGGGCGACGAGTATGTCTCCACCGAGCACCTGCTCATCGGCATCGGCGCATCCGCGCCGAACCAGAGCGCGGACATCCTCAAGGCGAACGGCGTGACGGCCGAGGCGCTGCGCAAGACCGTCCCCGGCGTGCGCGGCGGCGCCAAGGTCACCAGCCCGGGCGCTGAGGGCAGCTACAAGGCGTTGGAGAAGTACTCCACCGATCTGACCGCCCGCGCCAAGGAGGGTAAGCTCGACCCGGTGATCGGGCGTGATCAGGAGATCCGCCGTGTGATCCAGATCCTGAGCCGCCGCACCAAGAACAACCCGGTGCTGATCGGCGAGCCCGGCGTCGGCAAGACCGCCGTCGTGGAGGGCCTCGCCCAGCGTATCGTGGCCGGCGATGTGCCGACCACGCTGCAGAACAAGAAGCTCATCAGCCTCGATTTGGGGTCGATGGTTGCCGGCTCGAAGTACCGTGGCGAGTTCGAGGAGCGCCTCAAGAGCGTGCTCAACGAAATCAAGAACGCCGACGGCCAGATCATCACGTTCATCGACGAGATTCATACGATCGTCGGCGCTGGCGCGGCCGAAGGCTCGATGGATGCCGGCAACATGCTCAAGCCCATGCTGGCGCGCGGCGAGCTTCGCCTGATCGGCGCGACCACGCTGGACGAGTACCGCGAGAACATCGAGAAGGACCCGGCGCTTGAGCGTCGTTTCCAGCAGGTGTTCGTGGGCGAGCCGAGCGTGGAGGACACGATCGCGATTCTGCGTGGCCTGAAGCAGCGTTACGAGGCGCACCACAAGGTGACGATCGGCGACGACGCGCTGGTCGCCGCCGCGACGCTCTCGAACCGCTATATTTCCGGCCGTCAGCTGCCCGACAAGGCCATCGATCTGGTCGATGAGGCGGCCGCGCACCTGCGCATGGAGCTCGACTCCTCCCCGGAGGAGATCGACGAGCTGCAGCGCAAGGTCACGCGCTACGAGATGGAGGAGATGCAGCTCAAGAAGGCCGAGGATCCGGCCAGCAAGGAGCGCTTGGAGAAGCTGCAGAACGAGCTCGCGAACACTCGCGAGAAGCTGAGCGGCCTCAAGGCCCGCTGGGATGCGGAGAAGGCCGGCCACAACAAGGTCGGCGACCTGCGCGCCCAGCTGGACGCCAAGCGCGTCGAAGCTGACAAGTTCACCCGTGAGGGCAACCTGGCCGAGGCGTCGAAGATCCTGTACGGCGAGATTCCGGCGATTCAGAAGCAGCTGGACGCGGCCGAGAAGGCCGATGCGGAAGACGGCGCGACGGGCGAGACCAAGCCCGAGCCGATGGTGCCCGACCATGTGGACGCCGATTCGGTGGCCGGCATCGTCTCCGAGTGGACCGGCATCCCCGTCGGTCGCCTGATGCAGGGCGAGAATGAGAAGCTGCTGAGCATGGAGGACTACCTCGGCAAGCGCGTGATCGGCCAGAAGGAAGCGATCGCGGCGGTGAGCGATGCGGTGCGTCGTTCGCGCGCCGGCATCAGCGACCCGAACCGTCCGACCGGCTCGTTCCTGTTCCTCGGCCCCACCGGCGTGGGCAAGACCGAGCTCGCCAAGGCGCTCGCCGACTTCCTGTTCGACGACGAGAAGGCCATGGTCCGCATCGATATGTCGGAGTACATGGAGAAGGCGTCTGTGAGCCGTCTGATCGGCGCCGCGCCCGGCTACATCGGCTATGAGGAAGGCGGCCAGCTGACTGAGGCCGTGCGCCGTCGTCCGTACTCGGTGGTGCTGTTCGACGAAGTCGAGAAGGCTAACCCCGAAGTCTTCGACGTGCTGCTGCAGGTGCTGGACGACGGGCGTCTGACCGACGGCCAAGGCCGGACTGTGGACTTCAAGAACACGATCCTGATCATGACCTCGAACCTCGGCTCGCAGTTCCTGGTGAACCAGGACATGGACGCGGACGCCAAGAAGAAGGCCGTGATGGACGCGGTGCACATGAACTTCAAGCCGGAGTTCCTGAACCGTCTGGACGAGATCGTGATGTTCCATCCGCTGACCCGTGAGGAGCTGGGCGGCATTGTCAACATCCAGGTCGCTCAGGTGGCCTCGCGTCTGACGGATCGCCGCATCAAGCTCGACGTCACCGACGCGGCTCGCGAATGGCTCGCCAACACCGGCTATGACCCGGCGTACGGCGCTCGTCCGCTGCGCCGTCTGGTGCAGACCGAGGTCGGCGACCAGCTGGCGTGCATGCTGCTCGCCGGCAAGGTACACGACGGCGACACCGTGCTCGTCGACCAGACCGGTGGCGAGCATCTGGAACTCGGTACCATGCCCGAGGATCCGGATGCCGGTTCCGATGCCGATGTCACGGTCGAAGACGTCACCGAAGACAAGTGATGGCCGGGTGATGGCCGCATAATGGCCGAGTCGCGATGAGGGGAGGCCGGGCTCAATACCCGGTCTCCCCTCAATGCGTCATAAGTGCGTCACGCTGTGCGGGTCTCGTCACGCGGCGCGCGCTCGCACAGCGTGACGGTTCGTGAGAAGCCTTATTTTTCAACGTTTTTGGAGTATGCGTCACTCTGTGCGCTCGCTCTGCGTGACGTGACCCGCACAGCGTCTGAACCATTCTTTTCAAAATGCCGTTTTTGAAGGGATTCGTATGTCTTGCCAA
>OGYW01000163.1_pt1 | contig 57267 bp, 40 predicted proteins | sample 1576621 | NCBI WGS metagenome assembly OGYW01 (sample SAMEA3541528, study PRJEB24748) | human gut metagenome | biome: human gut; feature: human-associated habitat; material: faeces | place: China | collected 2012 | reverse complement strand
AAGATGTTTTAAAAATAAAAATGGATAATAAAAGGGCGGCATGACAAAAAAAAGAAGGCATCCTTTTTAGACACCTTCTTTTTTATAAGGGGTAATATTAGTTGGCTTTTTGAACTACCGGGATGCGGAAAAGTTCTACATCACCACCTTTTAATACAACATCTAATTTGCGGTCTGCTCCTGTAGTATTAGCAGATTTGGGAGATATAACAATATTCCCGTATATTCCGTAACTTGCATTTAACCAAGATTCCTCTTCTGTTATGGGATTTGATGTTCCTGCAGTACAAATTGCTACATCGATACTTCCGTTTGTGTCGATACCGTATTCAACTCTGTTTGAACTGATATCGTTTGCATTGAAACTCAATAATGTATTGTTTGCAATTGTTATTGCCTCATCTGTATCCCAAACCGTAATTTTTGTTGCAGGCATAGGATCTTGCATGATAAAAATGCTCACAGGTTCTGCTGTTCCTGCACTGATATTTAGCATTATATTTTTCATCATACCGGTTTCATTTGCTTGAGTAAATCTGATTTCGACTGTTTCACCACTGCGTCCGCTTGTTTTGTTGATACTATACCAGGGTGTATAAGTTCCATCTTCAGGGTCGTTCCAATCTTCTACGGTCATGTTCCAACGCCCGGCATTTGTTTTAATAACGAAACTGAATGGAGCTCCGTCTTTATAAGGTGTGGTATAAGTATACATGTTATTTTCCATGGGAACACCCGATAAAGTGATCGTATTTTGAGTATCAGTTCCCAATTGGGTTATTGTAAATTCAACGGGTTCTGCACCGGGTACGGTAATTTTGAATGTTGCCGTTCTGTCGTCACTTTCCGTATGAATGCCGGCTTTTACCGAGATGGTCGTATTATTCAGTACTTTGGCTGTACACCATGAACCGTTATTTTCGACAGCTTCTACTTTGATCAATTCTGCAGGAGCGTTTGTCGTGATGTGAACGACCGTATCGACCAATTGGTCGGTAGGAAGTTCCAGTAAAGCATCGTCTTCGGATGCTAAAGACAGAGTGTAATTTACTTCTTCTCCTTTTTTGTCGTCATCGTCATCTGAACAACTGTTCAGTGTAAATGAAAATGTTACTGCTAATAAGGCGATAGCTAAAAATTTCAGATCAGTAATTTTCATAGATCATTTATTATTTAGTTAGTAAATAGGGGAAGCGGTAACAGCTGCTTCCCGTTAATTATTATTTGTCAAACAATTTTTGAATAACTGTAATCTGGTAATCATAGTATGCTCTTGTACGAGCATCTCCTGTACCTCTTTTTGCCTTGTACAGATTTAATATGTTTTTCAAAGTCGCGGTAATAATCGGACGACCGACACCGGCAGATAATTTTGCTGGCGTCATATTATGCCGGGCATAAGATTGTTCTTCTTTATGGAAACTGCATTTATCGTGTTGTTTACAAAAAGCATTGCTTTCTTTTGCTACCGAATCCATCATTTTTTTCAACTCTTGTTCCGGATCAGCCAATCCACCCATTAACCCTTTGTTCATAGACGGGTCGAGGTTGGAGTATTTCATCAATGCTGCAACTGCGGCATTTTGAAGGTTCATGTCTTCCTGAGTCAGGGATTTTGATTTGATCGTATTTACGAATATGGCATTTGTCGCATCTTTCAGATATTCATCTAATGTATATAGATTTTCTTGTCCTGAACGTTCTCCTTCATAAACGCTTCCCATGATTCCAGGACCTAAGATTCTCCCTACAATAGAGTATTGGAAATTATCATAGAGGTTAGATTCCAATCCGGTAATTCTCATTATGTTCTCAGGAAGAAGCCATTTCCGGCAATTCAGCGCTTGGTCTGTGAGCCATATCATCGCTTTTTTCTGTTTATCTTTTGTAATATACCGTTTTGCATAATTGCTTTCTCCGTCTTGTACGATATCTTTATATTCCACTCCTCCGAGGTAAGGCATTACGTGAGTCAAATATCTCATGTATTGACTTACGCAGGCCAGATACATTTCTTGTATATCATCGTAGTTTTTATTTTCTTGCGCAAACCATTTATCGATATTCGAAATAATATATTTCAAATTTTCGATACCGTAGTTGCTGGCTTTGATATGATCATTTCCCAAATCTTCAGTTTGGTCGGTAGGGTCTTCATTGAGAAATAGCTGCTGTGCTCCGAATTCATACATCGGATCTCCTTTTTTATCTGTGATGATTTTATTCAGGTAAGGATATTCATCTTCTGCAGTTTTTGCATCTTTGAAGATACGATACCCCCAATTGATAGCGTGCATATCATAAACTCCCATTAATGGCGGAACCATCCGTACACCTTTTTCAAAATCTCCTCTTTGCGCAACATAGTTATTTCGGGCATAGTCCATGATACTCGGAGTAGTTCCGTATTTTTGTGTGAAAGACGGACTGCGTAAGGAGTCTACGGGGAAGGAGTAACTTGCACCCATATTGTGCATCAATCCGAGTGTGTGGCCGATTTCGTGGGATGCTACATAACGTAAAGACTCATTCATTACATCATCATCGAAAATCATTTTACGGACACGTGCATCTACTGCTCCGGTCTGAGAAAAACGCCAATTGTGGACTAACGAAATTACATTGTGATACCACATGACTTCACCAACCAGAATTTCTCCGCTACGCGGATCGATATAACTCGGCCCGGCGGCATTAGCAATGTCATTGGTCATATAACGTACGCAATTGTAACGAATATCGTCCGGATCGAAATTCGGGTCGTCTGTCGGATAATCTTTTGCTACTACTACGTTTTTAAATCCTGCTGCTTCAAAGGCTTTGTTCCAGTCTTCGATACCGGCTTTTACTGCTCCTCTCCATTTTTCAGGAAATGCAGAATCTACATAATAGACAATTTGTTTTTTAGGTTCTACCAGTTCTCCTTTGAAATATTTTTCCAAGTCTTCTTCTTTCGGTTCTACACGCCAGCGGTGAATAAATTCTTTGGGTAAAATTTTATCTGCTTCGGATGTGTAATAATAGTAACCGGAACTGAAGTATCCTACTCGATTGTCTTGATAACGGCTTCTCATCGGTTCTTTGGGAAGTTCTATTATAGAACGGCGCATTGTGAGGGTATATCCTCCTGCTGTAATATTGAAATTCAGAATGCTGGTAATTTCTATATTCTTTTCAAAGCTTTTCACCTCTTTTAATCTTGAGGCTGATGCATCATAAGAGGCGCTCATCGTTTCTCTTGTGCGGACACTTTGGCGGATCGGAGTGATACATTTCTCGTTCGATACGAAAAATGAGGTGACGTCTATCAATAAAGTGTCGTTACGAGAGGCTTTTATTTTGAATGTTTTTAAAATCGGATTATTGAAATTCCGTTTGAAAGAAGCAGCGATGGCATCATCTTCTTTTACTTTATCGTAAGTTTGTACTGTATGCATATATACGTTGCTTGTGTCTGCTGAAAGACAGAACATGAACGGATCACCTAACATTTCGCCTGCCGTAAAGTTTGAACTGTTACTGGTTTCCGATACTCGGTTTGCCAACAAATACAGGTTATCCAAGTTTTTCGGTGTTATTTCCAGAAGAAGTTCGTTTTTGGGTGTAACCCATGCTTTAAATACTCCGTCGTGGGGTGTCGCTTTTTGAATAGCATCGGCAAATTTATCTTTTTTCTTTGCTGGTGCTGTTTGTTCGGTTTTACCTTTATTTTTCTTACTTTTTCGCTTAAACCATCCTGCATTTGCGTCTGGCAGAGCTACTGATAATGAAATCAACAAAGCAAACAACTTGTATTTCATACTGTACATAATTTATGATAATTAATGATTTTGGTTGAAGAATAAATTTGTTATTTGTTTTTTAGAATTGTTTGAATGCAATATTCTTTATACGGGAGAAATCTCCCCACGTTTCTTGATCGATAATTTCTATTTTATCTGCCGAGTCGATTACCTGATATTTTCTTAAAGTCCCTCCATTTTCCTGTCCTTCTTTATATGTGGCGATATAAAAGAAGTCTTGATCTTTTTGATCCGAGATAATATCATTGAAGATTGCCGTGATTTTTTCGCCCGGAAAAGATCGAAGTTCGACGGCTGCACTTCCGTTTCTGAAATTGTAACCGTATAACGTATTTCCGGCTGCATATATCAAGTATCCTTGTCGGTTTGTTAAACTGAATAGTTCAGATTGGTCTATATTCGTTGCCCCTGAAACCATGTATTTCCCGCCTTTAGTTGCAGAGCCTCCGGTACGTGTAATAGTGTAAGTGTAGAGGTATAGTTTGCCATCGATCGGATTTTTTAGCAATGTGGCAGATTGTCCGCTACCAAAAAGCGAATTGATTGTCGTTACGAAATCGAGTCCGTCAGGAGCAAAATCTTTTTTGGTATTCCAACTGAACGTGTTGTCGCTATCACTATCAGCCATATCTTTCATACTATTGGCCAAAGTTCTTAGATAGGTGAATCTTTTGTCATCGGTATTATATAAAATGAATTGATCGATGACAGCGGCGGATATATCTTCACCACTACGGTTACAAGCTATTTTGTCCCCGATATTGAAATATTTATATCCGCTTTCTTCTTCGTAATAGCTGACCGGATTTCCGAATTCTCCTTCATTCGAACTGGATAAAACATAAGCTTTACCGTCAGCGAGAAACATTCCTCTTTTGTCTTTTAATTTTTGAATATCCGTAATAACTATGTTGTTGCGGTATCCTTTTTGATCCGGATCGAAAATTGTAAGTTCCGTAGGTTGGTCAAATTCGTCACGTCCGTATCTGAAAGTATTATGTGCCGTGCATACATAAACTTGTTCTTCATATAATTCGGGACTATTATCTACCCATATCAGATTAATATCTTTATGCGGAACGTTACTGCTGTTTGTCAGGATATTTTTTAAATGCAAAGTATCCCGGCTTATCGACAGCATATCGACGCGGACATTTCCGGCGTCATCCTCACAAGCCAATATCCACCCCTTGGTATATGATGTACTTACATTCAGTTCTACGCTTTTGCTGAACACTACATTGGTGTTTTGATCGGTTATTTTTAGATAAAGGGTAAAAGCCTCAGCCGGAAGTGTTATGATGCAGTCCAGATTTCGTTCGTTTCCGAGAACAAAACGTTCTCCCGGATATTTTTGAGTTCCGACAGCGACCCACTCATATTTATAAGATCCTTTTTCTTCGGGGTCTAATGAGAAGTTCAGTTCCGGTGTAATCGTCAGTCTATCTACATTTGCCCGTACATTGTAAATCGTATCGGCTGCAAATCCTTTATCTCCGATCGTGATGTCATTGATGTCCGTATAGTCGTAATTCCCTTTGTCCTTAAAACAAGACGAAAGTAACAACATACAAAATACCAATAGATAAGCATTATATTTCATTGTCGATTCTTTTTTAATATTGAATACCTTCTCCGGCAGTCATTTTTACAAGATTCCCTTCGGAGTCCCGGTAATCTTCATAAATGGTCTGTCCTTTAGCCTCCATTTCTTTTAGGTATTGGTCGAACTTGATTCCTAACGTTTTTATTTTTACAGTTGACATGGGCTCTAAGAAATCAAGCAGTGTCAAATTGAACTGTTCGCAAATAAGCCTATTCTTTTTTTCAGAGTAAGGGCCTAAAAAATATTCGTTAAATCCCGGTAATTTTACCCATTTATCACTGATCGAGATCGTGTGGTGTATGACATCTATACCGGTTTTGTCAGAACTGTTGGGTGCGAGCCAATATGGCATAGGCAGATTGAAATCTTTTGATTCTTTCAGTTGAAGCTGAAGTGTTCGTTCATTATCTTTTAATGAACTTTTTTTATAGAAGTGAATCGGTATTTGGGCATAGATTTCATTTGCCTTTACATAGTATTTTTCTTGTAAGGGTTCGTAATCTTCTCCGGCGATAGCCGTACTTTTTTCCGGTACGACTTCAATAAATACTTCTCTGTCGTGTGGAACAGTTTCTCCGATGATTTTTACTCTGACAATCAGTATAGAATCTTCCTTGTCGAATACGGCAAACGGTAAACTCGTATTATCGGTATAGTCTAATTTGCTGTCATCCAATCCGCCTTTTGTTTTAGACATGGCAAAATAGATACCTGAAGTTCCCGAATATTCAGGTATCTCTTCCCTGCATCCGGTAAATAGTGCTAAAATAGCTATAAGATTCAGAAATATGATTTTCTTCATTTTCCTTTTTCCTTTTTTCATTATTTTATTTACGCTCTGCCAACTCTTTATCAGGGAGATCAAATTGATAGTTCGATAGTTCTATTTTCATATCTCCTGCACTCCTGTTGTATAATCGGGGTATTTCTGTAATTCCTTTTCGTTTATAATACCAGAATAGTTGACCTTCACCGATAAACTCCCGCACATATTCATCTTCTATACTTCCGTCAAGGCTTCCTCCAGAAGAGACCTGTGCTGCTTTTCTTGCACTTCTCAAGTCGTTGACCCATGTGAGAGATTTTTCGCATTCGGCTACGATAAGATACATTTCCGAGATTCGTAAAATGGGAATAATCGATGCATATCCTAAATCACCGTCGGTTACGAAGCCGTATTTAACAAAAAAACGACCGTCATTTGCTTCGATATCCCGCAGAGCCTGAAAGTGACAAGTTCTTAAATCTCCTTCATCATCATATAAAGCCTTTACGCCGTTTTCAGTCATTGTAAGGAGGTTTTTAAGTTCCAGTTTATTAGAAAACAACTTGTCATATATATCGGTAGATCTTTGTGTATTATAAGCTCCAAACAAAACTTCTGAAGAAAATATGCGGTCTTCAGCTTCGCGATTCACAGTACCGGTGGCAGCTTGTCCGTTTACTTGTTCACGGGTTGCGAACGGGAAAAATTTAGATGCTCCGGAAATGACTTTCCGTGCATATCTCCCGGCTTCTGTCGTATTTCCGGCATATAGATATACTCGTGCGGTTAATGCTTGAACTGCAAAGTAATTTAAACGGAGATTTCTGTATCTCAGTCTGTTATTTCCTTCGGCACTGGATTGTGGACCTTTGGTAATGACCGGATCTACATTTAATAATAAGTTTTCGGCTTGGTTCAAATCCGTTAATATTTTATCTACGACATCTATTGCGCTTAATAAAGGCTTTACATTTTTTTCTGTATCATCTGAATATGGAATGCAGACTTTTCCCGGTTCGTAGGAATAGATCGGACCGAAAATGCGAAACATCTCGAAATGCAACATCGCGCGTAATGCCAAACATTCTCCCTTTATCAATTCATAGTTAGATTCGGAGAGAACCGAACGATCGTTTTCGCAGTGTTCCAATATCGTGTTTATATTGGCGATCAGAAAATAGGCTTCTTTCCAAGTATCTGCTACCGCATCTTTTTTAGCTTGGAGTTCGAAGTTTGCTAAAGATCTGTATGTATGAGAATTTAACGGTTTTGTCGTGTCGTAATATTGTGCTAATATATCGAATGTCCCTGCCGTTAAAGTTCTTCCGTATAAGTTGGTATTTAGCAGGTGTACATATACACCGTTTAATGCGGTGAAGAAACCCGATTCACTTTGGAAAAGAGCGTCTTCCATAATACGATCTTCCGAGTCAACTTTCAGCCACTCTTTGCAAGAGCTTCCTCCTAAGAGTGTCGATATTAGTGTGATAATAATGACATATTGTTTCATAACCTATGATCCTTTTCTAATTAAAATCGTACACCTACAGATAAAGAAACGCTTTTGGAGAACGGATAATCAGTTCCTCTTTCTTCTTTAAATGAGGATATTCTGAAAATATCATTCATATACAAACGGAAAGAAATACCTTGAGCTTTCATTGCTCGTACCCATTTACCTGCAGTTTCATAACCAAAACTGATAGATTCGCCGGATAGTACGTTTTCGTTGATTACGAAACGGGAAGACATCGGGGTGCTTTCAAAGTTGTTGATAGCCTTGAATTTTGCCTTATCGCCCGGTTTTTGCCAACGGTCATACAGGGCTCTTTTGTCTTGATTATAATACATTCCCTGTTCTGTTATATTTTCGACTTTGTTGTATAAAGCAGATGCAAAAGTCTGTGCTCCTAACTGGTAACGTAAGTTGACAGATGCAGAAAACTGTTTGTAATAGAACGATACGCTGAAAACACCTTCGAGATCTTTTGCCGTAGATCCTACAACGACCTCATCGTTTGCATCGTATTGAAATGTATAGCTTCCGTCTTTTTTAATGAAAATTTCACGTCCTGTCGCCGGATCTATGCCTGCCGAACGTACAGCCCAAATATCGTCGGGACTCGCTCCGTCATAGTAACGTCGCAGGGATGTGCTGCTTCCTTTTTCATTCATGAAGTCGAGCTTATTTCCGATATTAAAGTATTCAGAAGTTCCGTTACTGAAAGTAAGATTAAAGTTCAACCGTGTCGTGGGGCGTTTTATTGCTGTATAGCTAATCATTCCGGAAAAACCTTTGGAGATCTGTCCGCCGAAATTGGTATATATCTTGTCTGTCCCGACAGATGGAGGCATAGGGATAGAAACCAAAAGAGGATCGGTTACTTTATAGTAATAGTCTCCGCCTATTCTCAGACGGCTATCCAGAAATTCAAAATCTATACCGAAGTTTTTGTCGATCGTCTTTTGCCATTCCAGCCCTTTGTTGGCGAATTTTTCTATAATAGCACTTGTGCCGAAATGATTTTGGTATTCGGGGTTATAAATATATGTTCCGGACGAAAGATAAGCATCGAAGTTTTGGTTGCCCGGATTACCTATCGAGAACCTCAGTTTCAACAGATCGATCCAATCGACCTGAAACCAACGTTCGTTGTTGATATTCCATGCGATACCGGCTGCCCAAGTCGATGTGAATAATTTTTGAGCTCCGAATACAGACGATCCGTCGAAACGTAAACTTGCATCGACCATATATCTGTTTCGGTATGAGTAGTTTCCGTTTAAATAGAAACTTGTCGATCGACTTGTAGCGTTTTTATATGTCGGCTTTGCGCCCTCGTCAAATCCAGCAGAAAATTGAGGATTTTGATGTAAATCGCTGGTAAAGCCATAAACGGAATATCCCGAGTTTTTGGTGCTTTTTTCACTGAATGTCCATCCTCCTACGGCATTTATTTGGTGTCTGTCTTTAATGACTTTACCGTAAGTTAGTGTAATGTCTCCGTTGTAAGAAAAAGTTTCACTGTCGTTTTTAGAATAAGAACCTTTTTTATCTACACCTGTGAAATCCGGATGGCTCGGAGACTTGAATGCTTCATTTTGAGAGATCAACTTACTGATTCCTATACGGCCTCTCAATTGGAACGATTGAAGAAATCGCCATATAATGCTGAAATTGTCTCGTAAAGTGATGTCATTAGTGGCATCATTGTTAACGATGTTATAAAGATATAGAGGATTATAGATCGGTTCTCCTGCAACATCAAGAGGTTCTAACAGTTCCGATACAGTACCGTCGTCATTCGTTTTTCTGTAATAAGGATTTGCTTCGGCAAATTTTGAAAATTCTACCGGTTCTCGCTTTGAGTTTACCAAATCGACATTGAATTTGTTCGAGAAAATTAAAGAATTCTTGCGATAGGTGAGGTCGATGTTTCCGCTCATAATTTGTCTGTCAGAACCTTTCATTACTCCGCTTTCATCGTTATAGCTTAGTCCTATACCATACTGCATGGCTTTGTCCCCTCCGTCTACATATAGGTTGTGAGAGTGATTGAAGACCGCTCGCAAAGGTTCTGACAACCAGTAAGTATCTACGCCTCTTTTTATCTCTTTCAGTCGGCTGTAATAGAGGGCGTCTAATGCATCCTGACTTTCCATATTGTCTTTAGCCGTGTAACGTCCGGCGAGAAGTTCGTATTGTAGCTTTTCTTCTCCGTTCATAAGATTGTATCCTGTTAGATCAGGCATCTGCAATTGGAAGTTTCCACTGTAAGAAACTCTTAATTGTCCGGGTTCGGGTTTTACGGTTTCCACAACAATGACCCCATTGGCAGATTTTGACCCGTATATTGCGGTGGATGCTGCATCTTTTAGCACTGTAACGTTAGCGATACGGTCCATGTTCAAGTTCATGATGTCATTTATTGTGACTTCTATTCCGTCCAAAATAAAAAGCGGTTGGTTGGCTGTATTGTCATAATCTGAAGAAAGTTCTCCGACGATACTGGTTTTCCCTCTAATCTCCATATCCGGCATTCGGTTCGGGTCAGAACCCCAAGTGTTATTGTCCATTACTTTTAGTGAGGGTTCCAAAGTTTTCAAACTTTGAATTAGGTTTTTTGTACCGATTGTTTTTAGATCTTCTTTTGAATAAGTTGTTGCCGAACCGGTAAAACTGTCTTTTTTACGAACATAGATACCGGTAACCACGACATCCTGTATTTTTTTTACCTTTTCTTCCAGAACGATTATCGCAGATTTTTGTCCGGTGAAAGTAAATTCTTTGGGCTCCATACCCAAACAACTGATAATGATGATTTGCTTACCTTCCGGAATATTTTTTAATATGAAATTTCCGTATGCATCTGTCGAAGTTCCTGATGCCGGTTTGCTTTTGACGTATACCACAGCTCCCGGAAGAGGTTCACCCGACTGATCTTTTACAACTCCCATGAAAGTTCTTTCTTTTGAAGTTTTTTCTTTTGAGTTTTTTGTATCCTTATCATTATTTTGAGAAAATAACGGGAGTCCGGAGAATAAACATACCAAAAAAATAAAAAGATATTTTTGCATGAGTAATATCTAAGAAATTATAGTTTAGTAAGTAGCATATTTTAAAATCAAAAAACTTTGCTGAAAAATAATATCGATAACACAGTTTAGGTTATGTTCTTTCGACTGTTTATTTATATTGAAATTTGTATCCGATTATCGGACATTACTTATTTGATTTATTTGCATCGATTGTTATAAAATTTCTATCGGTTTTAACCGTTTTCTTACTTATTTCTCGCATTTTAATAATATGATAAACATTTGTGATATTTTGAGTGATTCTTAAAATGGTGTGCAAATATAGATATTTGTATAGAAATACAGTGTTAATTATCCTAAAATAATAATTTTATTATTTAGAATGATTCTTCTTAAATTATATTATGTGTTTATAATACAAAGCTTTGCAATAATAATATTTATATTTTTATCTCTTTGTATATTTACTCAATAATTAGACCTATATTAGGGAAATGCATATAGAAGAAAGAAAATAGGTTTATGGCATTTTGTGGCTCTTTGTTTGTTAAAGGTATACTTTTGTTGGGAATTAATGCTCTCCAGAATCGGTTTATAAAATAATCTATTTTTGATTTTAGAATATTTCTATTTGCATAAAATAGATAATATAGAATAAATATGCATATAAATTACCATCCGGATGTCGCTCCTCCACCTCCGGATCGGCCACCTCCGAAACTACCTCCGCTAAAACCTCCGAAACCGCCGCCCCTTCGGTTATTCCCGGATGCAACGATGATCATAGGTATTATGTAAGTGCTTTTTTTCTGGAAATTACAGTGTGCACAATGGTATATTTTTTCACCTGTTCCGGTTGAAAACGGAGTTGGTGCGATTAGTATGCGATCTCGATCTAAGCTGTAAGCTTTTGCATGGCATTGCGGACAGGAACTGTATTTGGTATAACGATTTTCGTATGGATAAACTTCTGTATTTCCGCACTGGTCGCATAGCCAGACATCATAATCGACCGATTGTAGTTTTTCTTCGGTGTTTTCTTGCGGAGTTAAATAACGGTTATCTTCCTCTTCATTGAGTTTTCTCATTTTTGATCCGCATAGGTCGCATTTCCGAGGTTTGTTTCTCAATTGTTTTAATCGGATCGAAGTCCATATATACAGGAATAATACGAAAACCGGGAAGATAAAAGAGAGTACGGCTAAGGTGTTTTTATATCCGGACAAAGCTCTGTATTGCTCATAATTGTCTTTCGTCTTCGATGATTTCACGGATGACCGTATCATAAAAAGCAATATCATGGAAAATAAAAGAGAGGTGATTGCATAATATTGTAATACTTTGCCCCAGTCTTCTTGTGCGGTTTGACTCTGTACCCACAATTCATCTTGAGCTTCCGGAGTACTTAATCTGTGATGTATGGCATTCAATCCCTGTAACATTCCTTTATCGTAATTCCCTGTTTTAAATTCAGGAAGCATGTATCGAGTTTGAATGCGTTTGCAGATGGCATCCGGTAAAATACCTTCCAATCCGTATCCTGTTTCGAATGTGATTTTACGTTGGTCTAAAACGAATAATATCAACAGTCCGTTGTCTTTTTCCCTTTTTCCTATACCCCAATGTTCGAATAATGCGGTAGCGAATTGCTTTATATCGGCATCCCCAATGGAATTTACGGCTACGACGGCAACTTCAGCGCTTGTTTTCGTTTGAAGAGAGTCCAGCAATAAGTTTATTTGCTGTTCTGTCGAGGGGGAGAGTATTGCATCCGGATTGCTTACGTATGCTTTGGCATTCTGTAAATGCACATTGGGGACGGTTTCGATGGTATATTCTGCTCCGAAAAGTAATGTCGTAGAAAAAAGGAAAAAAGACAGTATGGAAAAATATATTCGTTTCATTGTTATTCGTTGTTGGTTATAAAGCCGGAAGGCTCATTCCGTTTATTTTTCGATATAAATCCAGCGCATATACGTCTGTCATGCCGGAAATGTAGTCGATAACGGCTTGAATTCTTTTATAGATATTTTCATCCCGGGTTTCGTATTGTCCTGGTACTTTATTCAATAGCAGTTGCGAATATGCTTTGCCGGGATTGATGACCGCATCGATCAGTTTATCCAATAGAACAGAGATGATGCGGTTACCGGCAAGTTCTATGTCCAGAACATCCGAAGCTTTGTAGATGTGTTCATAAGCTACATCAGAACAATTTTTGTAAGCATTTCGTGGAATTTCGCTAATGTGATCCATAAGTACGCCATCGAATTCTCCTCTCAAAAGCTCTTCTTCTTTTTCACAAAAAATTCGAGAACATTCATCTACCAATACCCCTACTACGCAAGAGCGTAAATAAGCGATTTGCTCGTTGATGTCCGATACTATATTCAACGTTTCCTGAATGTGTTTCAAACGAGAACCCGAAAAGAACCCGAGAAACAGTTCTTTTGTTTTCTCGGTCGTTAATATTTTGAGCTTGTGTGCATCTTCTATATCCATTACCTGATAACAGATATCGTCTGCTGCTTCTACTAAGTAAACGAGCGGGTGTCGGCAGTATCGTATTCCGAATGTATCCATACGCAACATGCCTAAGGTATCTGCTACTTTGACAAAATCATCGGCTTCGGAAGTAAAAAAGCCGAACTTTCCTTTTTCTCCTGCAAGATTCGATGCGTAAGGGTATTTTACGATCGATGCCAAAGTCGAATAAGTCATAACGAATCCTCCGGCCCGTCGTCCGTTAAATTGATGAGTCAATAATCGAAAAGCATTTGCATTCCCTTCAAAATGGGTCAAGTCTTTCCATTCGTCTGTTCCCAGTTTATTTTTTAAGCTGAGGCCGTTTCCCTCTGAAAAATAAGTAGCGATAGCTCTTTCTCCGGAATGTCCGAAAGGCGGGTTGCCCATATCATGAGCCAGACAGGCGGCAGCGACAATAGCTCCGATACCGTGTAATTTCCCGGCCCAAGGTTCGTTTGCATACTTTTCAAATAAGACGGAAGAAACATTGTTGCCTAATGATCTACCGACACATGAAACTTCGAGACTGTGAGTTAACCGGTTATGTACAAATACGCTTCCGGGAAGAGGAAATACCTGGGTCTTGTTTTGCAATCTTCTGAACGGAGCAGAAAAAACAAGGCGGTCATAGTCTCTTTGAAAATCGGAACGTGAATGTCGTCGTTCTTCGTGATAGCGTTCCAATCCGAATCGTTTAGAGGAGAGTAAACGCTCCCAAGACATTCTGGATTCTGTATATTTCATTTTGTTTCGAATACGATGTTGTTTGGCAAAAATACAAAAAAAATAATACCTCGATAAATGATCTTGTTTCTCTTTATTTAGAAACGGATATTTATGACAAGATTAAAAATACAAAATAACTGAGTCAAATCGATTGTTTTTATAGAAAATAGTTCAGAGAAAGCATTAAAAATAAAAAAATAGCAAGATAGTTTAAGGTTATTTCGTTATTTTCGCAAGTTAATATATTGGGTTTTCGATAATGAAAACACGATCGAAATAAACAGGAAATTGTTGATTATGGAAGTTAAAGTAAAGATAGTTAACCGGTCGAGACATAAATTGCCGGAATATGGTACGGAGCACGCTGCAGGAATGGATATTCGTGCTAACTTGGATGAACCTGTGGTACTTAAACCGATGCAGCGGGTACTGATTCCTACGGGATTATATATCGAACTTCCCGAAGGATATGAAGCCCAGATACGTCCTCGTAGTGGGCTGGCGTTGAAAAAGGGAATAGGGATTCTCAATTCTCCGGGTACGATCGATGCCGATTATCGAGGAGAGGTAGGTATTATTCTGATTAATTTTTCAAATGAAGATTTTGTTATTAATGATGGTGAACGCATTTGTCAAATGGTTGTAAAAGAATATTGCCGGGTAGATTGGGTCGAAGTACAAACCCTTGAAGATAGCGACCGAGGAGCAGGAGGTTTTGGACATACGGGTGTAAAATAAAAGTGTTTTTGTATACAATTTTTTTTGTAAATGAGATATATAGATTATCGTTTATTGCTCTGTTTGACATTATTGTCAGTTTGTTTTTCTTGCGGAAGTAGTCGTAATTTCAGCAAAAAGCGAACGGATGTCGGAAGAGTTTTGTCTGAATCGGATCAACGTAAGTTCGACTATTTTTTTCTGGAAGCCGACCGGATGAAAAATCTCGGGAAACAGGATGCTGCTTTTGATTTGTTGCAGCAAGCTGCTGCTATAGATACGTCGAGTGCCGTTGTCAAATATAATTTAGCCAATTATTACCTGCATTTAAAAAAGCCGCAGCTTGCGTATGATTGTTTAAAAGAAGCTGCGGAGAAAAGTCCGGATAACTATTGGTATAATGTTATGGCAGCCAATCTTGCTCAGAATCTCGGTGATGCTGAGCAGGCGATTTCTCTGATTCGACGGATGATCGAATATAATCCTAATAAACCGGAGTTGAATTATATGTTGGCGGAGGTTTATGCGCAAAAGGGCGATTTTCAGCAGGCCATAGATGCGTATAATCAATTAGAACAATCGATGGGTGTCGTAGAACCTATAATTCTTCAAAAAGTAAAACTGTATAAGGCCTTAAAACAAGATGACAAGGCTTTTGCCGAAGTGCAGCGTTTGATCGATGCTCATCCGAAAGATATTACTTATCTTATTTTGTTGGGAGATCTTTATCTTGATTCGAATCGGGATGAAGATGCCTGGAAAGTATATCAACATGCCGGTGAAATAGAGCCTGACAATGCATATTTGATGGTGTCTAAAGCCAACTATTACAATAAGAAGGGGGATAAAGAAGCTTATCAGAAGCAAATTCTGGATGCTTTGCTGAGTAAAAATCTGGATGTGGAGACTAAACAGAAAATATTGACCGGTTTTCTTTCGGAGTTGTTGCAGAAAAAAGAGAATTTGGATCAAGCGGATTCGATGTTTTCCGCATTGCTCGAAATGCATCCTCAAGAAGAGGAACTTCATAAATTGTATGCTGATGTATTGTGGATACGTCAGAAAAAGAACGATGCCATTGCGCAGATGCAGATTGCTGTAGATTTAGCTCCCGTACGTTTGGAATATTGGCAGCAATTAATAGGTGCTATTTTGGATCAGAAGAAATATGACAATGCTATTGTCGCAGGAGAAAAAGCTCTTTCTTATTTACCCGATGAAGCTGTTTTGTATATCTATTTAGGTTCGTCCTATATGATGAAAAAAGAGTATGATAAGGCTGTTGCAACATTAAGAACCGGCTTAAAGCATACCAATCCTGAAAATCGCGCCCTTATTTCTGATTTATACGGACAAATAGGCGATACTTATTATCAGGCGCAGCAACCGGATTCTGCTTATGCCGCATTCGATAAGGCTTTGGAATATAATCCCGGAAATATCGGGGTTTTAAATAATTACAGTTATTATTTGGCTCTTCAGAAGAAAGATTTGTCGAAGGCTGAAAGAATGAGCGGAGATGCTGTTAAACAAGAACCTGATAATCCGACTTATCTTGATACGTATGCATGGGTATTTTTCCAACAAGGAAATTATACGCTGGCAAAAATATATTTAAAAAGTGCATTGGACAAGGGCGGAAATGAAAGTGCTGCATTGTTGGAACATTATGGAGACGTTTTGTTTATGACGGGGGATGTCGATGGTGCTTTGGAGTATTGGAATGATGCCCTTGAAAAAGGCAGCGATTCTAAAATGTTGCCTCAGAAAATAAAAGATAAAAAATATTACGAAGAATGAGAAGATTCATTTGGGCTGTGTCCATAGCTTTCGGAGTTCTGTTTGTCGGATGTAAGACTTCCCATATCGGAGAAAAGATGAAAATATCCGGAGAACAGTCGGAGTCGGAAAAACGTGTTTTTTCCGATTGTCTGAAGAATAGTCCGGATTATACGTCTTACTCTGCGAAAACTTCTTTTGTGATAACCACAAGTGCGGGAAATTTGAAAAGTAAAGCGACAGTACGTATAATAAAGGATAAGATTTTACAAATATCGGTTCAACCGTTTTTAGGGATCGAAATGTTCCGTGTGCGGCTAACTAATGACAGTGTTTGGATTTTGGATAAAATGGGAAAACGTTATGTTGCGGAATCTATAGCGGCATATAAATCGAAATTACCGGTCGATTTGTCTCTTTCTACTATACAAGCATTGTTTTTGGGAAGACCTTTTTTACCGGGGAAAGATCGTTTGGATATATCGGATTACCGAAATTTTTCTTGGATGAAAGAAAAATCGGATTGGAGCTTTTCTATAAAAGATCTGTCCCGTTTTTCTTGTTTATTTGAATTGGATGAGTTGGCACGTTTAAGAGAAACACGAGCTTTGGATATATCCGGACAAATGCAGATAACATGGAGCTATTCGAAATTTACGAATCAAGGGGAATTTTGGTTTCCTTCGGAAATGGAGGTCCGGACAAGCGGAATAGGAAATAAAAACTTGACTCTTAAAATGGAGAATATTTCTCCCGAGTGGAACAAGACTTTCAACGTAGATTTTTCGGTGTCTTCACAATATAGAAAAGTGCCGATACGTGATTTGTTAAATATGTTTTTGAAATGATAAAGCGTATATTGATAATTTGTTTGATGGCTGTGGTTGCCGTGACTTCTGTTGCTCAATCGTCTAAAAAAGTAAAAGATTTGCAGAAACAGAGGAAAGAGGCGTTGCAATCTATTGCGAAGACCGATAAAGAGTTGAAGACTACGAAAAAGTCGGCTCTCCAATCTTTGCATCAATTGAACAAGTTGACGGCTGAGATAACGAAACATAAGGAAGTGATCGCAGCTTTGAATGCCGAAATCTCGAATATTAATAAACAAGAGAGAAAGATTAATGAAACGATATCTCGACTCGAGAAAGATTTGAATGCCAAGAAAGAGGCTTATGCCAAAGCTATCCGGGGAATTGCAGGTAGAAATTCGGGTTATGAAACTTTGATGTTTGTTTTTTCATCGAATTCTTTAAATCAATCTTATCGAAGGATTCGTTATTTGCGGGAATATTCGGCTTGGAGGAAAAAGGAGGCGATAAAGATATCCGAACAACAGGCAGAGTTGGAAAAGAAAAAAGCCGAATTGGCTAAAACTCGTTCTGAAAAAAATGCGATGTTGGGAAAGCGTACCGATGCTGCAAACAAGTTGAAACAAAAAGAGGAGTCGCAGAAAGAGGTTGTAGCGGATCTTAAGAAGAAAGAAAAAGAACTGCAGAAAGAACTGAATGCCCAAAGAAAACAGGCTGCAGCTTTGAATCGCCGTATCGAGCAGTTGATCGCCGAGGAGGCTCGTAAAGCCGCAGAAGAGGCAAGACGTGCAGCGGAAGCGGCTAAGAAAGCGACAAACGCCGATAAAAAATCCGGGAAGAATGCTTCTGCCGGGGAGGTCCGCAAATCTCAGACAAAAGGCGGTTATGCCATGACTAAGGACGAACTTGAGTTGTCGAACAGCTTTTCTCAGAATAAAGGTCGTTTGCCTATGCCTTTGTCCGGAAAATATATGATCGTGGGACATTTCGGACAGCAGCAGCATCAGGAGTTGAAATATGTGCAGGTAAACAGTAGCGGTATAGATATACAAACGACACCGGGAACAACGGCCCGTTCTGTTTTCAACGGTGTAGTTACCCGTGTATTTGTAATGCCGGGTTATAACAGTTCGGTCATTATCCGACACGGGAATTATTTGACGATCTATTCCAATCTTAGCGAAGTGTTTGTAAAGGCCGGAGATAAAGTGACTACGAGACAATCTATCGGAAGAATTTATTCCGATCCGGAAGAAAATAACCGTACCGTACTGCATTTTCAGCTTTGGAAAGAGACTACTAAACTTAACCCTGAACCGTGGTTGAACAAATAATATAATCAGGCAATATGGAATCCCGGATCGAAATACAGCAATATATTCCGGCTTTACAGCCTGAATGGGATTGTTTTATTGCAAATTCCAGAAATGGGACATTCCTTTTTTTTCGGAATTATATGGATTATCATTCAGACAGATTTATCGATAATTCTTTGTTGTTCCGTTATAAAGGAAAGTTGATTGCCGTGTTGCCTGCTAATCGGGAAGGGGATGTATTGTGGTCTCATCAAGGATTGACGTACGGAGGTCTGGTGCTGTCTTCAAAATGTACGGCAGATAGGGTATTGAATATTTTTTCTCTGTTGTTCTGTTGGCTGTCGGAACGGGGTTTTTCTAAGCTTGTTTATAAATGCGTACCGGATATTTATCATCGTTATCCTTCTCAAGAGGATTTATATGCATTATTCAGGAATAATGCGAGGTTGGTTGCCCGCAATCTTTCCACGACAGTTTCTATTCCGTGCAGGATGCCTTTCAGCCAACTGCGTCGTCGCGGAATAAAAAAGGCTCTTTCTTGTGGGATTGTTGTACAGGAATCTTCTGATTTGGAAAGCTTTTGGCGGGTGTTGTCTGAAAATTTGTCGGATCGTTATAATACACTGCCGGTGCATACTGTAGAAGAAATGTCCCTTCTGAAAGGACGTTTTCCGAATAACATACGGTTATTTACAGCTTGCAAAGGGGAACGGGTTGTCGCCGGATGTGTGATTTTCGAGATGGATGAATGGGTACATTCGCAATATATATCCGCCTCTCCAGAAGGGAAAGAATTCGGAGCTCTTGACTTGTTGTTCCACTACTTGATTACCGATCGCTATTCAGATCGGAAAGTTTTTGATTTCGGACAATCTACAGAGAATAAAGGTTCTTTTCTTAATTCCGGATTGATCGCTCAAAAAGAGGGATTCGGAGGGAGAGGAATCGTATATGATACGTATGAATTAAGTTGGTAACTGAAGATTAACCTTGATTTAAACGAATGGAAAGAAAAAGTGATGTGATATTGGCGATCGAGAGAATGCCACAATGGGTATTTTTATCGATTCTGTTTTTGTTTCAGCTCATATTTATTCCGCAAGGTCTCGATTTTGCTGATGAAGGTTTCTTTATGACATTTTATCAGCAAATTTTTAATGATCCAGAATCGGTTACATACGCATTTATGTATTGGTTTGCAGGCGTATTGGGAGGATCGCTTTATGCTTTGTTTCCTGAAGGCGGTTTGCTATTGATGCGTTTTGCCGGAGTTTTGATAATTGTTTTAACAGCGGCGTTTGTCTGTCGTATTTTAAAGCCTTACTTACCGCTTTGGACTATCCGTTTCGGGGTAGCTATGTCTGTTCTGTATATTTTCGATGATGTGCCGAGTCTTTATTATAATAATGTCAGCGCGTTATTGTATGTAGGGGGGATCGGTTTGTTGTTAAAAGGAATACGTGCTGAAAATAGTAAGGGCTGGATTATCGGGGCCGGGATGATATTTGCACTGAACGCATTTACCCGGATTCCGAATGTTCTTGGAGTCGTATTCGTTTTAATAATTCTTTATGAAGCTTGGATTTTCAGGAAAGGAATCAAATGGGCTGTCTGTACTGCAGCTTATTTTCTGACGGGATATTTCTCAGCACTACTTTTGGTTTTTTTGTGTATGTGGAGAGTCGGTCATTTGCACCCTTTCTTTACATGTCTCGATTGGATATTTCATATAGGTCAATCTTCTGAGGCATCTCATAATATTTATTCGATGTTCAGAACAACGGTCAGACAATATTTAGAAATAGGGTTTACCGGGTTGTTTTTTGCATTTTGGGGAATATGTTTCTTTTATTTGATAAGGAGATTCAGGAATAAGACTTTTATCAGAATAGTCGCTATTTTTGCATTTCTTGTTCTTGCTTCTTTTTTATATTTTTATGGAGCGTTATATTTGCTTTATTTCCTTTCGTTAGCTACAGTTTTGTTTTTATTGTGGAAAGAACCGTCGTCTATAAAAACTGTGGCTTTAGCTGCCGGAATGTTACTGGTTATTCAGCCTTTGGGGAGTGACGGAGCTGTTGATCTCGTGGGTAGATTTTCGATGTTTTTGACTTTGCCGTTGGTTGTAGCTTATTCGGAAAAGGAGGTTCGGGAACTCTCTGTTTCGAGAGGAATTTCGAATCGTATACTGAGAAAAACGGGATCGATTTTGTTGATATTGTTTGTCTGTTTATCGGTTCAGAGACATGTAAGTTATACCTATTTCGATCAAGGATCGCGTTTTAAGAAAATCTATTCGGTCGATCATCTTTTTTTAAGAGGAATTTATACTTCTCAAAAAAGGGCTTCTGTATCTCAGGAAGTGCTTTCCGCATTGGACAGATATGTTTCGGAAGGGGATTATACATTGATTTATGATAATTCTCCGATGTTGCATTATTTAACACAGACAAAGCCCTATGCATATAATCCTTGGCTCTATTTATATGATAAAGATCTGCTACAAGAGGCTTTATCCCGTGCCGGTAGAGAGCGTCAGGCTCTTCCGGTAGTCGTACTTCAGAAATTCAAAGGACTATGGATCGATTGGCCGGATGGTTATTCGGATGATTATATGGCAAATGATGCGAATAAAGGAAAGAATCTGTTGATAAATCGTTTCTTGTACAAGAATAAGTACCTTAAAATTTGGACTGACGGCTATTATGAAATCTGGCTTCCGGAATATGAAAAATAAAGTATAATAATGTCAGAAAAAGGCTCTGTCTCAACATATCGACGTATTGTAAAATCTACCGGGTTATTCGGTGGAGTGCAGGTTATCGGCATTATTTGTTCCTTTGTAAAGGTAAAGTTTATTGCAATATGGCTTGGGGCGGAAGGAGTCGGTATCATAAATTTATACAATGCGGCGCTTGAGATGATTGCTGCCGTTACCGGATTGGGCTTGCGTCAAAGTACGGTACGGGATGTATCGAAAGCCGTATCGCAGAAAAACGAGCATCGACTGTCAGAAGTGGTAACTGTCGTTCGGCGTTGGTCGTGGTTTGTGGGTTTGGCCGGGGCAGTGATCGTTTTGTCGTTTGCGCCCTTATTGAGCCGCTTGACATTCGACAACGATCAGCATATTTGGGGGTTCGTTTGGCTTTCATGCGCTTTGCTTTTCAATGCCCTGTCTTCGGGAGAGCAGGCTGTCTTGCAGGGATTGGGACGGATAAAGGTTCTTGCCAAGAGTAGTGTTTGGGGAGCTGTTACCGCATTATTGCTATCACTGCCGATGTATTATTTTTGGCGCATAGAGGGTATTGTGCCTTCTTTGATTCTTGTTGCTTTGACAAGTTTGATTTTTACTTGGATTTATAGTCGGAGAGTCCCGGTACGAGCAGCCAAATTATCGGCTGAAGAAACGTGGAATATAGGAAAACCTATGGCTATGCTCGGCATCTATATGACGATAAGCGGCTTTATAACGACATTATTGAATTATCTTTTTATAGCTTGGCTTAACTCCCATTCCGGTATGGCGGATGTCGGGTACTATACTTCAGGATATACTTTGATAACTCGTTATGTAGGGTTGGTCTTTACGGCTATGGGAACAGAATATTATCCTCGTCTGGCTGCAATAGCCGATGACCGGAAACTGGTCGGAGAACAGGTTTCGAGGCAGGCAGAAGCCTCATTGATTATTTTGCTGCCTGTCGTCTGCTTGTTTCTTGTTTGCCAGTCTTGGATTATCAGGATTCTTTATACAACAGATTTTTTGCGGATAGGGGATTATATATCTTGGGCGATTATAGGAGTTTTGTTTAAAGCGGTTTCCTGGACTATGGGGTTTGTGGTGTTAGCAAAAGGTGCTGGAAAATTATTTATGATTACGGAATTTCTTTCTGATACGGTATCTTTTGTTCTGAATATAACGGCATATATGGTTTGGGGACTCGAGGGAATAGGCATTGCTTATCTGATGAATTTCTTTCTTTACGGAACAGGTATGTGGCTCTTGTGCCGGCGCTATTATAGATTGAGATTCGAGCATTCGTTTTATCGAGTGTTGATAACGGTACTTTCGATTTGTCTGCCTGCATTTGCGTTCTGCCGGTTCGGTCAAACCGGCTGGTATATGTTGGCAGCGTGGTTGTTTACAGGTATATCTGTGATTTATTCAATAACGATGCTGAAAAAAAGGCTTGGTTGGAAAATGTTGAATAAATCGGACGAAAATGATGATAAATAGATTGATATTATGGTGAAGTTATCGATAATTATACCGGTATATAATGGTGAGGAGTATATAGATCGTTGCTTGCAAAGTTGTTTGCGACAAGATATACCTGCCGATAGCTATGAAATTGTCGTTGTAGATGACGGTTCGACCGATAGCAGTAATGTCATCTTATCACGTTATGCGATGGAGCATGCCAACGTTGTCGTATTGACTCAGAGTAATAAAAAACAGGGGGCGGCCCGTAATTACGGATTGAGCAAGGCTCAGGGTGAATATATTTGGTTTGTGGATAGTGACGATTGGATAGAAGCCAATTGTTTGGGACGTCTGCTGGCATTGTGCGATGATAATGGTATCGAAGTATTGGCAATAGATCGTATAAATACCGATGGAAAGAGTTTTCAGGAAAAATTAAGAAATACACCTGCCGATAAAATTTTTTCCGGACTCGACTTCTTCAAAGTATTGGATAATAATTTGGCCATTTGCCTCTATTTGTGGCGACGTGAATTATTGTTACAGCATAAGCTGCGTTTTGTAGAAGGGGTTGTTCATGAGGATACTGAATTTATTCCTCGTGCGCTCTTTTATGCTAAATCGGTTTTATATAGTCGCCAGCCTGTTTATTATGTATATTGCCGTCCGGGCTCGACGACTCGAAAAGCGTCTTTACAACGTTGCCTTGATTTGATAACGGTAGCTGAACGTCTGATCATTTTCTGTAAAGAGCATAATGAGGTTGCATCATATATAAATCGTATGGTAGGAGACTGTATATGTACGGCAGTGCGGTTGAGCGATAGCCTGTCTGTGAGTGAACGAAAGGTATTTTATGCACGTATATCGGCTTATAAAGTATCATTTTGTAATGTATTGTATCATCGCGGAGGATGTAAGAATAGAATAGAAGGTTTTCTTTTTTATATGAATCCGAGGCTATACAACCGGATTGACCGGTGGGTGGGTCGAATAAAAAAACGATAAATAAAATTAGGAGTTATGGTATTACATGTTTTGGTTTGTACGTTAGATAAGGGAATAACACGAGTGCCGCATTTGTTAAAACCTGAGCGGGAAGATGTACGTTATGTCGTTTCTTTTCAATATAGTGACGAGAAATTTCTCTCGCTTATTCCTGATGCGTTGAGACGGGAAGATGTGCGGATAGTTACTTTACCGGGTAGGGGATTGTGCCGAAACCGTAATCATGTAATGACATTTGTCAATGACGGAATAGCGCTTATTGCCGATGATGACCTTTTTTATTTTGAAGATACATTCGATACGATTTTAGATACTTTTCGCACTCATGAAGAGATAGACCTTGCATTTTTTAAAACAAAGACTCCTGACGGAGAGTCGGAATATAAAAAATATCCTTTAGTAGAGAAATCTTATACTCGATGGAAAGGGTATGCTCCTAGTTCTATTGAAATAGCTTTTAGAGTAGAAGCCGTGAAGCAAAAAGGAATATGGTTTGACGAACGGTTCGGGTTGGGAAGTGCCCGGTTATCCGGAGGAGAGGAACTCATGTTTGTCGATGCCTGTTTGAAACAAGGGTTGCAAGCTCGTTTTTTCCCTAAATATATTGTTCTTCATCCATGTATGTCTAACGGCGATAGTAGTGCTTTTACTTTGCGTGCGGCAATGACGATGGGTGCGTTGTGCCACCATTTTAAGGGCTGGTTGGCTTTTCCGGCAATGGTGAAATTTACTTGGCAGGCTTTCAGAAAAGGAGAAAAACGACCGGTATCGCCTTTCAAATACTATATTTGGCTTGTTAAGGGTATTTTATATGAACGTGCGACGAGATAGATTATCGGGATTCCCAGAAATGAAGGTATTCTCCGGCTACTTTGATATGATCATGATGTTTTTCTACAAAATGACGACTGTTTAAAGATCGTTGTTCTAACGATTCCCGATGCATTATCAATGATTCGGCTTTTTGGTAAATATCCTGTTCGTCCGGTAAAACATTGATAATAGGTCTGTTTTCTTGTTCTCCTATAAGATCGTACATTTCCGGTTCTCCTCCTCCGATAACGACCAGACCTTTCGCCATGGCGATCAATCCGTTCATCCCCGGAGTATATGAATATAATTGATCGAGCAGAATGTCCGATCCGTACATCATTTGCTTATATTCTTGATAAGGAACAGAGACGGCTTTGGCTATTTTTACTGTATCAGGATAATCTCTTGCCAGTTTTTGCAGAACATTGAGCATTCGGTCTGTCCCTTTTAATTCATTGCGGTCTTTTTGTATTCCGATAAAAAATTGTACCTGTTCGGGGTATTTCGGAATGTTGCGTAGCGGGTGTTCTTGCAGATTTATCGGTAAGGGCAAGTATTTTGCTTTTTCTTTAAATTCGGAATAATAAGAAATATAATATTCATACAGGCAGCATGATATCCCGTTTGCTTCTTCTGCCATTTTTTTATTTATTTCGGCTTTTTCACCAGTTATCCATTCCTGAATGGTTTTTTCATTACCAGGAATATACGTGTTGAAACTATCCCCTATGTAAAAGTCCGAGTATCTGAATGTCTTTTTGTCGAGACAATGTTTTACCCAATAGTGATCTGTTCCGAAAGCTCCTAAAAAGATCTTTTTATTGTGTTTTTTGAGGAATCTGAATATTCTGTAACAAGTGCTTGCTTTGAAATCGAGAAAGCAGGGATGATTGATTTGTACGATATCATATCCTGTCAGGTCTTTTAAATGGTATATAAGCGATCCTGCATAGCGTAGAGTGTCGGGAAAGCTATAACTTTTACGTTTTAGATTGATGTCGCGATTGTTGTTCATCCATACGCTGCCGTTAGATATGACAGTAACTTTATGTCCGAGAGATCGGAGACCCTCAGACAAAGTCCAATGCAGATTACTGGCTTCTCCTAATAGCAGTATTTTCATCAATATTCCGATTTATTGACAAAGATAGCTTTTTTATCCAGCTTATGGGAAAGTCATGAAAAAAATGTATCTTCGTTTCCAAATCCTGAGTTATGCTTGAGATCAGTATTATTATCCCCGTATATAATGCGGAATCCTATATAGAGAGATGTTTGCAAAGTATTATATCTTCTTCTGTCCCAGAAGGTAGTTATGAGATTATAGCGGTAGACGACAGTTCTTCGGATCGTAGTCTGGAATTGTTGCAGAAGATGGAAGGACAAATACCGCAGTTGCATGTTTACCACCGGCGAAAAGCCGGACCGGGAGGAGCACGGAATTTGGGGATGAATTATGCCAAAGGTCGCTATATCATGTTTGTCGATGCTGATGATTATATCAATACGGCATCTTTTTCTCATTTGCTGTCTTTACTGATTTCTCAATATGATCAAGATATTGTCGGGTTCGATTATTTAAAAGTCGATTCGGAAGGAAATGAAAAACCGTATAGCAATCAATTGTTGCCCTATTGCAGGGAGATGTCCGGTGCAGAATATATGAATATGCAGCAACCGTTGGGGATTCTTTGGGGATATTTTTTTAATCGAAGATTTGTGCTTAAAAATAACTTGAAATTTCAGGAAAAAATAGCACATTCGGATGAGGATTTTGTATCACGGGCATTTTGTGTTGCCGAGACGGTTACGTTTTTGCCGGTGTTGCTTTATTATTACTGTTATAATAGTGAGTCTGTAATCAATAAACAGGGAAAAGAATATGAAGAAAAACGCTTTTATGATAATATGAAGGTGATTGACGGATTATGTATATATCGTCAGGAATTGTCTGATTCTTTTGTCGGGAGCGGATTGGATAGAAAAATAGATTATCTGGTAATAAGCGTGATCAGATTGTTAGTCAGAAAACGTATGGATGATGAGTTTATCAAAATGTGCTTGAGTTTTTTTACAGAAATAAATCTTTATCCTTTGCCTTATCGCAGATATGACTGGAAATATTCTTTTTTCAGGGTTCTTACATATACTCCGAAACGAATTTTATGGTGGAAAAGGTATATTGACACACCGGTTATCGGAAAAATAGCGGAGAAAATCTTTTAACAGAGAAACATCTCCGAAAAAACTCTCAACCCTGATGTAAGCAAAATTTAGGCAGGCTCTAAAGAAAGCCTGTCCAATAATTTTATGTATAGATCGATTGCTTCTCTGATTTCGCTTTTCAAAATAAATTCGTTTGCCGTGTGTGATCGTGCCGAATCTCCCGGACCTATTTTTACGGAGGTAAAAGGCATTAAGGCCTGATCTGAAAGGGTCGGAGATCCGAAAGGCTGTAATCCTAACATTTTTGCCCGTATAATAATCGGATGATCCGGTTCTATTTTTGACGAATTGAGCCTGAAAGATCTGGCCTTCATTTCACAGTTGATGTTTTTCTGCAAAATGGAGAATGCTTCTTCATTTTTATAGAGTTCGTTTGTCCGGACATCGACTACAAAGTCGCAACGGTCGGGTATTACATTATGTTGAGTACCCGCTTGAACTTGTGTGACGCTGAGTTTTACAGCTCCTAATTGTTCTGAAACTTTCGGGAATTGAAAATTTTGGAAATTCTCGATTATTTTTATGGCTTTGTATATTGCGTTTTCTCCTTCATTCCGTGCTGCGTGTCCCGATTTGCCATATACCGAGCAGTCGAGAACCATCAATCCTTTTTCTCCTGTGGCAGGCTGCATTCCTGTGGGTTCTCCTACCACAGCTAAAGAGATGGGCGGTAATTCCGGTAATACAGATTCTATTCCGTTCTTTCCCGAAACTTCTTCTTCTGCAGATGCAAGAAAGATGAGATTATAAGGTTGTTGATTTTCGGTGAGAAAAATGAACACATGCAATAGACTTACTAATGATGCTCCAGCATCGTTACTACCCAATCCGAAGATTCGATCATCCGTTTCCGTGGCGGTATAAGGTTCTTTTTCCCAACCGGATACCGGTTTTACCGTATCGATATGAGAATTGAGCAGGAGAGTAGGACGTTTTTTGTCAAAATGCGGTGAAACAGCCCAGACGTTATTACCTTTCCTGAAAATTTGATTTTTGTAGGGATAAATGTTTTTTAAATATTGTTCGAGAACATTGGCCGCATTGTTTTCTTCCCGGCTTATGGATGGAGTTTCTATAAGTTCTTTCAGAAGATCGATAGCCTGGTAATAAAGTTCGTCAGTACTCATTTAGACTTTTTGTTTGGGTAACTTGACAAAAGTAATGAATAATTCGGTTTTAAAGAAAAATGTTAAAACAAACTGCATTAAATCATTGTTTTTCTATGTAAAAGGGCTTATTCTCCCTTAAAACTTATTAAAATAGTAAACGTTTGGTTTTTATCATTACCTTTGCAACTGATTTTATTTATATATTATATGGCAATAAAACACTTTTCTCTGTTGGTGCGCAGTCAAGCGGAGAAGTATGGTGACCGGGAAGTATTCCGTCATAAAGATTTTGAGAATGACAAATGGATATCCACTTCTTGGACTCAATTTTCGGAACAGGTAGAGCATATTGCGTTGGCTTTCCTTACAATGGGTGTCCGAGAACAGGAAAATATAGCGACTTATACGCAGAATAGACCGGAAGGTTTAATTATAGATTTTGCCGCATACGAAAACCGGGCAGTAGTCGTACCTCTTTATGCAACCAGTTCACAATCCCAAATCGAGTATATTATTAATGAAGCGGAAGTCCGCTTTTTGTTTGTCGGAGGACAATTTCAGTATGATAATGCTTATGCTGCCCGTAAAAACTGTGCTTCGTTAGAAAAGCTCATTATTCTTGATCCTTCTGTAAAATTGGCTGAGGATGATACCATATCGATTCGTTTCGAAGATTTGTATAAGATCGGTAAGCAGGCAGATAACGTTCTTCGTGATACTTTGGAACAGCGTATGCTGAGTGCTTCGGATGAGGATTTAGTAAGTATTATTTACACTTCCGGAACGACAGGAGAACCTAAAGGGGTGATGCTTACGAACTCTAACTTCAATGAGGCTATGCGTATTCATATTCAAAGGTTGAAAATGGTTTCTGAGAAAGATATTTCTTTATGTTTTTTGCCGTTGACTCATATCTTTGAACGTGCATGGACTTATTTTTGTCTGGTGAAGGGTATCCGAGTAGTTATAAATCAAAAACCTGATGAAATACAGTCGGTTATAAAAGAGGTTCGTCCTACTATTATGTGTAGTGTCCCTCGTTTTTGGGAGAAAGTCTATACGGCTGTGCAGGAAAAAATTTCTACAAGTAAAGGCATTCAACGAATAATGATGATGAAGGCTGTGGAAACCGGTCGAAAGCGAAATATAGATTTTCTTCGTTTAGAGAAAAAAGTGCCTTTCTTTTTAGAGTGCCGATATCGTCTTTGGGATAAATTGGTTTTATCTAAAATAAGGAAGGCGATAGGTGTTGAAAACGGAAATATATTTCCGACTGCCGGAGCGCCTTTATCAGATACGATAAATGAATTTTTGCATTCTTGCGGCATAAATATCATATACGGATACGGACTTTCGGAAACAACCGCCACGGTAACTTGTTTTGAGACTTCGGGCTACGAATTCGGAACAGTAGGTACTACTCTGCCCGGTATTCAGGTAAAAATGGGTGAGGATAACGAAATTTTGGTAAAGGGCGGTACTGTCATGAAGGGGTATTATAAAAAACCAGAAGAGACGGCAAAAGTTTTTACGAAAGACGGATGGTTCAAAACCGGAGATGCCGGGAAATTGAATGCTGAAGGATCATTAGTATTGACCGAACGTATTAAAGATTTATTTAAGACATCGACCGGTAAATACATAGCTCCGCAAGCTATCGAAACAAAGTTGGGAGAAGATAAGTATATCGATCAAGTCGCTGTTATCGGGGATCAGCGTAAATATGTAACGGCGATTATTATTCCGGCTTATGAAGCATTAAAAGAATATGCGGCTCAAAAGCAGATCCAATATCGAAATTTGGAGGAATTGGTTAAGAATCAAAGTATTCAGAAATTGATACAAGAGCGTATCTCGGAATTGCAGGCTAATTTTGCACGATTCGAACAGATCAAACGTTTTACGTTGCTGCCTCGTGCATTCAGTATGGAAACCGGTGAGCTGACGAATACCTTGAAAATCAGGAGACCGGTTATCAATCAGCTCTATCGTGCCGAGATAGAAGCTATGTATATGTAATAGTTGCTTATTGAAGCAGTAATTTGTAAACGCCGTGTTGCGTGAAGTCGATTGTGTTATGAAACTTGCGCAGTACGGCGTACTTTAATTTGGTTAATATATTTGAGTTAAGAAATGATTACGACAGAACAACTAAAAGAGACGGAAGAACGCAAGTTGGCGTTGAGGAGGTATCTTTGACATCGATGCGAAATTGATTCAGGTCGAAGAGGAAGAACTGAGAACTCATGTCCCGGATTTTTGGGATGACCGAAAAAAAGCCGAAGTCCAGATGAAAAAAGTGAAAGATCTTAAATTCTGGATAGAAAGTTATGATGAGGTCGCAAAATCAGTGGACGAATTGAAAATTGCTTTTGATTTTGTAAAGGAAGAGGTGATTACAGAATCTGAGTTAGATGAAATTTATGCAAGAACAATCACTCTGATTGAAAATCTTGAATTGAGGAATATGCTTCGTAGAGAGGAAGATAAATTGGGGGCTGTTCTGAAAATCAATTCAGGTGCAGGAGGAACGGAAAGTCAGGACTGGGCTTCTATGTTGATGCGTATGTATTTGCGCTGGTGTGAGTCTCATGGCTATAAAGCCTCGATTTCGAATTTGCTCGAGGGAGATGAAGCCGGAATTAAGAGTGTTACGATACAGATCGAAGGAGATTATGTATATGGATATTTAAAGAGTGAGAACGGTGTACATCGTTTAGTGCGTGTTTCACCCTTTAATGCTCAAGGTAAACGTATGACATCGTTTGCCTCGGCTTTTGTAACACCTTTGGTCGATGATACTATCGAAGTAGAGATCAGTCAGGCTTGCATCTCGTGGGATACATTCCGTTCGGGAGGTGCTGGAGGACAAAATGTAAATAAAGTTGAATCCGGTGTGCGTTTACGGTATCAATATAAAGATCCTTATACCGGAGAAGAAGAGGAGATCTTGATCGAAAATACCGAGACTCGAGACCAACCGAAAAATAAGGAAAATGCTTTGCGCCAACTGCGGTCTATCTTATATGATAAAGAACTGAAGCACCGTATGGCGGAACAGGAAAAGATCGAGGCCGGAAAGAAAAAGATCGAATGGGGATCGCAAATACGCAGTTATGTGTTTGATGACAGACGGGTTAAAGATCACAGAACCAATTATCAAACTTCCGATGTACAAGGGGTAATGGATGGGAATATCGATGCTTTTATAAAAGCTTATTTAATGGAATTCGGTGGAGAAAATGTTTAGAAAATGGAAAAATTGACATTGATAAAAGTCGGGGGTAAAATTGTAGAAGAACCCGATACTTTACAGAGTCTGTTAAAAACTTTTGCTCAAATTCCCGGACATAAAGTTTTGGTACATGGAGGAGGACGTTCAGCGACTAAAGTTGCTGCTCAGTTGGGGCTTGAAAGCGTAATGGTAAATGGCCGACGAGTTACGGATGCGGAGACGTTAAAAGTCGTAACGATGGTTTACGGAGGCTTGGTGAGTAAGAATATTGTTGCGGGATTGCAGTCTTTGTCTGTAAATGCACTGGGAATGACCGGTGCGGATATGGATATTATCAGATCTGAAAAGCGCCCTGTAAAAGAAGTGGATTACGGTTTTGTCGGGGATGTAAAGAAAGTGCGTGGTGATATGCTGGCTACGTTGATTCGTACGGGAGTCGTGCCGGTTTTAGCTCCGCTTACGCATGACGGAAAGGGTCAATTATTGAATACGAATGCCGATACTATTGCCGGAGAAGCCGCAAAGGCTCTTGCTGCGTATTTTGATGTGACTTTGGTTTTCTGTTTCGAGAAGAGAGGGGTTTTGAAAGATGAAAATGATGATGATAGCGTGATTCCGGTTATTAATAGAGTGCAGTTCGAACAATATGTGCAAGAGGGGATTGTTCAGGGTGGAATGATTCCTAAACTCGAAAATGCTTTTCAGGCGATTGATGCCGGAGTTAAAGAGGTTGTTATTACTCAAGCTTCGGCTATATTATCTGATACAGGAACACGTATTGTAAAGTGATTTTTGATAAAATCGGAACAGGTATGTAAAATAAATCCCTGATTGGGAAGCCATCCTAAATCAGGGATTTTTATGTAACAACAGTTTTTCAATCTTTACTTAAAGCTTTATCTATTTTATAGATTTGGTATAAGTAAGTATTTTTCAATTCTTCTGTCGGAGCTTTATTCGCAGCATTTCGAAGAGATGATTTAAAATCAAGCAACATTCCATACCATTCATGTGAGCGCTCCGGGAGGACATTAAAGCGGACGCTTTGCATTGCCGACATTCCTTCATTCTCTGTTGTGGAATTTATAAGTTCCGGATATTTTCGAATATAATCGTAATATTGCAATACGTTTTTCTTATTTGTATCTTTTAATGCTAAACCTAATATTGAAGAAAAAGAAGAGGAAGTTTCTGAAGCCTTTCCTGTCAAGTTAGACCATCGAATCAGGTTATCTACAAACATGCTTTGCAACGATATTTTGTTGTCACTCGGTATTTTCCCGGCATTAGATTCTTTCATTAAAAAATTCATTACATCACGAGCAGCTTCGAGTTGTGTATAAGGATCATCTGATTTGCTTTCGCTCAATGCCATTGCATTTAACTGTACAAAAATAAAGTTCCCGAAATAGTTTTGTGCAAAATTGCTAATGTTACTTTCAAGACCGCAATTTTTAATCAAATCGGGATTGTCTAACCAAGTTAAATCCTCGATTTGTTGCATGATCCATAGTAACGATTTTTTTTGAATCTCTTTCGGTACGGATTGATATGTAGGGTTCGGATCTCCTGCATATTTTTCATTTATATAAATTCCTCCTACATTTTGAAAAACGTGTATCATATAATCATATACTTGATTGATTATATATCCGTAAATTACTTTTCGGAAAGAATAGTCATAATCCTGTTTGTCGATCCAATTATTCATGCCGGCAATTACTTCGGACAAATTTTTAAAGGCAAACCCCACAGATTCAACGGCATTGTTCCCTAAATCTCTCGACATGGATCGGGGATCGTAAAAAGCTCTTCTGTTTTGTCGTTTCCCGTACATGTAAATCGGATTTCCGGATTTCTCCGACACCAGTTTTTTCAGCATAGCAGATTCTTCTTCCGGTGTATCAGCATTAGAAAAAGATCCGTATAGCCATCGTATAGCCCAATAATCATATTCTCCGATCGACTCCTGACACCATGAGTCCCCTTTTTTATAATGATCGGCAGATAGCAGATAGTTGAATGTCAGATCGTCCATTACCGATGAGCTGAGGCCTTTTTCTTTTGTGAAACCGGCAGAACGCAGAGAGTCGGTAGAATATGCTGCCGATCCGGCCAAATTGTCGGTCAGGCCCAGGCAGTGACCTATGTTACGCATCAGCATGGAGACAAATGCTTTTCCAAAATCTTCTTCGTTCAAAGTCAACGTACGAGCACTTTTGTCGTAAGCTGCGGTCTGTAATAGCCGATCTCTCTGAATTTGCATCGGGAGATTATGACAAATATAAATATTTGCACTGATAATTTCTCCGGTGCGAGGATCGGTCCATACATTATCATTGATTCCTTCGGACGGAGAAATGACATAACGAATACAAGAATATTTCAAATTCGTGTCATTGAAAGTTGAATCATTTTGCGGATATATTTTTGTACGGATAGCATCTTTATATCCGATTTTCTCAAACGCTTTATTCCATTGCGCTACGCTGCGAGAGATATATTCCTGCCATTTTTCAGGGAAAATATTATCTACGTAAAAAACTATAGGTTTTTGTGGCTCGGAAAGTTTCCCTGATAGGAAAGCTTCTTTATCTTTGGGTTCTAATCGCCAACGGTTGGCATAATACCTGTTTCTTGAGCCTTGCTGGTCTCCTGAAAATTCAATATATTGAGAGTAAGCAGTCCCGACTCGGGCATCTGCTTCGCGAGATATGAATCCTTCATCCGGAAGTTTCAGGAAAGTTCGTTTTACTAAGGCTGTCAAAGGCTTGTCTTCTACCATTTTAAAAATTCCGAATAGAGAAAGAGAAACAGAATAACTTAAGCAACTCGTTACTGATGCGTTATCCGGATAAGCTTCTACGCTTGCGATTTGAGATCTGTTGCGTTTGAATGTTCCGGTTCTTTTTACATATCCTTCCAGACTATTATAGGCTTTAGGGTCTAAGGGATCGAGAGCCTTATCATCGCTGATGAAAAATGATGTTGCTTCAAATACTATAGCTGAGCTATCTGGAGAGTATGCTGCTATCGGGAAAGATGCAATGACCGCACCAATCTGACTTTTAGCAATTGCGGACTGACCTTTTCTCTCTTTATCGAAAATTTTAATTTTCTCATTGACTTTACAAATATTGATGAGGGAATCCGATTTTTCGAAAATGACTTGTATGGGAGGCGTCGGCTGAGCTCCTACGGAGGATTCTAAAGGATCGCTGATTTTTTCTACCGTCGATCCCATCAACATTCGTTGTCCGAGCATATCGACAGGCACCTCCATGTAAACTTTTCCCTCTGCCAAATGCATGGTGAAGAGCCCCTTTGCCTGAATATGTTTTTTATCTTTGAACAGTTTCTCGTATTTTGAGATATCTTTTACCTCTTCTGTTTTTGCATTTTGTTTATTCTTCTTTTTGCGGGCAGAGGCATCAGGTATTCCTGCGACGGTAAAAAGGCATATCAATATTATGATTAGTTTTATATTGCTCATTTTCAAACTCCTTATAACTTCAATGAATTATCAAGATTATGCAATAACAACTGGTAGTGCAACCGGGTGTTTTTGTCTGGATGATTTATTTTCCCTTTCAAAATATTCCGTATTTTAAGCAAATAGCCGTAATATAATCCATCTTGCGGGCGAGCAATAAAGTAAGTTGCCGATGACGGTTCGTATCCGGCAACCGGATTCAAAGAAACATTTTCCACATGTTTGGATGCATCCGGACGACATGAACAGAAAGAGCTGTGGGCTATTGGAGATGACCCTCTCAAGAAATCTGGAATACCGATGAATCCTTCTCCTGACAAAGATTTTGTTTTGGCTTCTTTCCCGATTTTTATTCCGGCGCCGATTCCTACATATTTCACAAAAAGATTTTGCATTTTTATTTGATTCTCGGATAGTTTTTCGCCGGATAAGGTAGGTTTCCATACATATTGATAAACATCTTCTAAACAGTCTGTTACAGTATAAGCGTTTTTCTCAGCTTTGAGTGCGGATAATTCTACTTTATTCGGAGAGGCGATAACAGCTTTCATAACTTCATTTCTCAACAAATCTGCAGGAGACCCCATCAGGGATATTTCTTTCATCAGTTCTTTGTTATCGATCCAGTCCATAGAGGATATTTGGTCTAACAGGAATTTTACGGCAGCTTTTTGTTTCTCGGCAGGCACACTCATCACCGCTTCAACCTTATCTCCTACATGTTTCTCATTTAAATAAATACCGCCTACATTACCGTAAACATGCATTAAATAAGTGAGATACTGCATGATTACTCCATTATAAATAGAAGTTCGGTAAGAATAATCGGGATCTTCTTTGTCCACCCAATTGTTTAGATTTTCCAGAATGTATTTTAAATTTTTTATGCCGTATTCGCTCGCTTTCATTGCATTATCGCCTAAATCTTCTGTCTGGGATTTCGGATCGATAATCTGTCCTTGCTGTTTCCCGTAACGGTATATAGGATTCCCGGATAAATCTGAGATCCATTTAGATGTTATCTTATATTCATCTTTAGTTGTCGATGCGTTAGGTAACGGTGTATAGTTCCATTTTACAAGAAAACGGTCATATTCTCCAAAACGGGGTGGAGTTAATTTTACTCCCCTCTCCATGTCTCCCGGCTGTGCTACATAGTTGAATCGGGCGTAGTCCATGATAGACGTCGTCGTACCGTATTTTTGTGTAAATGAGGGAGACCGTAATGAATCGACGGGAATTACGGAAGACGCACTCATGTTATGCATAAAACCTAAACAGTGTCCGACTTCATGTGAGATAACATAACGCAATCCGTCTCCGATGATCTCGTCCGGAATAAGCGTATGTCGCACCCGTTTATCAGCTTGAGATGTTTGGATAAATAACCAATTATTTAATAATTCTATTGCATCGTGGTATAAATAGACCGAGGCACTTAGAATTTCTCCGCTACGCGGATCTACCCATGAAGGACCCATTGCATTTTCTATGGCAATCGGAGCATAACGGATACAGGAATATTTGATGTTATCGGGATCGAAATCCGGATCGTTTTCAGGGAAATCGACAGCTTTGATAGCATTTTTAAATCCGATTTCCGAGAATAGTTCGTTCCACAGGTTTACGCCCTCTTTAATATATTTACGCCATTTTTCCGGGAAGCTGTTATCTACATAAAAAACGATCGGTTTTTTAGGTTCGACTTTTTCTCCGCGTTTGTAAGCTTCCATATCCGAAGGTTCTAATCGCCATCGGTAGGCATAATATATGTTTTTGGTTTTTTGCTCTTTTGCAGAATAATCAGTTATTTGTACGGGAAATATGGCTATTCTGCTATCTGTAATACGGGGACGGTAAGGATTTTCATCCAACAAAATAATAGATCGTGTCATCAATGCCGTGAATGGCACGTCTTTTACCGATGTTCCGCGGCTTCCCGAAATGGTATATGTATAAGACAGATTACTACGAATTAAAACGTTGTCGGGAAAGGCTTTTATTTCTCCTAAACTCGATTTATCTTTTTGAAAGATTTCTGATCTTTTCATTCCCCAACTCAGATTGGCGCTGTATTTATCGAATGGAGTCATCAACTTATTGTCCCCTACAAAAAAATCTGTTACATCAAATACTACTGAACTGCTATCCGGGGTATAGACCGAAATTTTGAAAGTTTCTAATATCGCATCTATGTTGCTTTTTGCAATGGAGCGTTGAATATTTTCATCTTGATCGGAATTTATGTTTTCCGATTGAACAAGATTCATGCAGATAACATCATTCATTTTCGAAAACCGGAAATGAATCGGATCTGTCGGTTTAGAACCGATAATTGCATTTGCATTATCACTGATCTCGGAGACTGTCGATCCTAAAAGCATATCGCGGTTCAAAAGATTTATCGGGAGTTCAAAATACAGTTTCCCTTTCATTTTGTGCATCTTTATCAATCCGTTTACAGTCGTATGCTTTTCTGAAAAGAATTTGTCGTATTCACTCTTTTCCTTAACAGTCTCTTTGTTCGCCTCATTTTTTTTCTTTTTTCTAAAAATGCCTGCCGAACATTCCGGTTGATATAATCCGAACGCAAAACTGCATGTCAGGATCAACAACAATTTGTTTACTTTTATCATTATATAATTGATTATTGATTTTGAGTCAAGAAATATAAGCTATCCATTAATATGCAAAAGCAAAATTAAACTATTATTCTTTATCTTTCTGTACATTAAAATTTTTTTTCAAGCAGATACATAGTAATCATATATAATATAAATCATATTCGATATGATTATGAAATTAATTATTAATATAGAAGCAAATAATAAATTTTTACTATGGGATTGTATTCAAGCAAAATTGTGTACCTTTGTTTGGCTACTGATAGTATCTGAGGTTTCAATGGTATGTATCTGGAAATAATCATAAATATTGAGAGAATATGAGTTTTAATATCGTAAAAGATAATAAAAAGCGTGTCGTTATTGTGGGAGGTGGATTCGGAGGCTTGAAATTGGCGAATAAGTTGAAAAAATCGAATTTTCAGGTCGTATTGATCGATAAAAATAATTACCACCAGTTTCCGCCGTTAATATATCAGGTCGCTTCGGCCGGGATGGAACCGACTTCTATATCTTTCCCGTTTCGTAAAATATTTCAACATCGTAAAAATTTCTATTTCCGTATGGCTGAGGTCCGGGCGATCTTTCCCGAGAGAAATATAATTCAGACTTCTATCGGAAAAATTGAATATGATTATCTTATTTTGGCAGCCGGTACGACGACTAATTTCTATGGAAACCGACACATTGAAGAAGAGGCGATACCGATGAAAAATGTGTCTGAGGCAATGGGTCTTAGAAATGCTCTTTTAGCGAACTTTGAACGGGCTCTTACTTGTGCGACTAAACAAGAGCAGCAGGAACTTTTGAATGTTGTGGTTGTAGGTGGAGGCGCTACTGGGGTGGAGGTTGCCGGGGTTCTTTCGGAAATGAAAAAATTTGTATTACCGAATGATTATCCCGATATGTCCAGTAATCTGATGCATGTTTACTTGATCGAGGCAGGACCTCGTCTGCTTGCAGGAATGTCCGAAAAATCTTCTGCTCATGCAGAACAGTTTCTTCGGGAAATGGGCGTGAATATTCTGTTAAATAAAAAAGTAGTAGATTATCGTGATCATAAAGTGGTTCTCGAAGACGGTAGTGCAATAGCAACGCGTACGTTTATTTGGGTAAGTGGAATAACTGGTGTGCCAATTAGAAATATGGACTCTTCTTTAATAGGTAGAGGAGGCCGAATCAAAGTGAATGAATATAATCAAGTAATAGGGCTGAATAACGTGTTTGCGATTGGCGATCAGTGTATTCAGTTGACTGATAAGAAATACCCTAATGGACATCCTCAGTTGGCACAAGTCGCAATACAGCAAGGAGAATTATTGGCAAAAAATCTGGTCAGGTATGAAAAGGGAGTGAAAATGAAACCTTTCCATTACCGAAATTTGGGTTCTATGGCGACCGTAGGGCGTAATCGGGCTGTGGCCGAATTCAATAAGGTGAAAATGCAGGGTTGGTTTGCTTGGATAATGTGGTTGGTTGTTCATTTACGATCTATTTTAGGTGTTCGGAATAAGGTAATCGTGTTGTTGAATTGGATATGGAATTATCTTACTTATGATCAGTCTATGCGTATGATAGTATATGCCCGTAAGGCCAAAGAAATACGTGATCGGGAAATTATAGAAGCTACAACTCATCTCGGAGATGATTTGATGCAAGAACAACAGCAGAAAGGGCAACAAAAAGTAGAACAATCTGAGTAGTAATTTATAATAAATTCTAAAATTATTCAATTATGAAAGTCGCAATTATCGGGGCCGGAAATATGGGAGGGGCTATTGCTAAAGGGTTAGCTCAAGGAACAATTATCAAGAACAAAGACATAATAGTAGCTGATCCGGATATAAAAAAGTTAGAACAATTGCAGAGCCATGCTCCCGAAATATCGATTGCAACTCAAAATCAAGAGGATATAAATTGTGCGGATGTGGTTATTCTGGCCGTGAAACCTTGGTTGGTGTCTGAAGTATTGGAACAGTTAAGAATAGACCCGAAAAAACAAGTATTGATTTCCATTGCGGCAGGTGTAAGTCTTGAGCAATTGACTCAGATTACTTCCTCTGAGATGACTATTTTCAGATTGGTTCCTAATACGGCTATATCAGAAATGGCAAGTATGACATTGATTTCATCTTTCAATGCGTCGGAAGAACAAGAACGGCAAATTGTTGATATTTTTAACGAAATGGGATTGGCAATGCTTATTCCTGAGTCACAGATTGCGGCAACAACGGCTTTGACTTCTTGTGGAATCGCTTATGTCCTGAAATATATATATGCAGCAACGGAAGCCGGAGTAGAGATGGGAGTGTATCCGAAAGCGGCAATGAAAATGATTGCACAGTCCGTAAAGGGAGCTGCCGAATTGATATTGAATAATGATACTCATCCTGCTATTGAAATAGACAAGGTTACTACTCCCGGAGGAATAACGATCAAAGGGTTGAATGAGTTGGATCATGCCGGATTCACTTCTGCAATTATTAAAGCAATGAAAGCAAGTCGATAAATCCGAAAAAATGTCGTTTGAAGAAGCCGTATTCTTATGAGGGTTTTGTATATTTGGAAAATAATCTAATTAAATATATATGTCAGTAAATAAAGTTATTCTTATTGGAAACGTGGGTAAAGATCCCGATATAAGATATCTCGATAATAATGTATGTGTCGCAAATTTTCCACTGGCGACAACCGATCGGGCATATACTACTCGTGCAGGAGTTCAGATTCCTGAAAAAACAGAATGGCACAATATCGTTTTGTGGCGTGGATTGGCGGAAATAGCAGAAAAATATGTCCGTAAAGGAACTCAACTTTATATTGAAGGAAAGATTCGCACTCGTTCTTGGGTAGATCAAAGCAATATCACTCGTTATACGACAGAGATTTATGCGGATAATATGGAACTGTTGGGACGTAAAAACGAACAAATCGGGGCGTCTCCGGTTTCCCAAATCGATAATCCTGTGCAACCGTCATTAACATCTCCGGTACAAGGGAGTAATGTGGATTCTGGGAATAATGATATAGATGATTTGCCGTTTTAATTTTTTAATTGTACTTTTGCCAAGAGTACAACATACTCACACAGAAATAGTTCCTTTCCGATTTGACGGGAAGGCACTATTTCTTGTATGGCGGAGAGATTCTGAGAGGAGTGTCTTCGATATGTTTAACTAATATTTATTTACTTGGACCCGGACAGTTATTTATCGACATTTCTTACCTCAATAGAGGTTTTACCTATTGCATCAGGCGGTATTTTTGCGCTCTTTATGGCGTTTTTGTGTTTAGTTTTCTCCGGTTTTGTATCTGCTTCGGAGATTGCGTTTTTCTCCTTATCTCCGCAAGACCGAGCCGAAATCGAAGAAGAAAAAAAGACTCAGGATGTTTTAATAAAAAATCTGTTAGCCCGTTCTGAATATCTGCTGGCGACAATTTTGATCGCTAATAATCTGGTTAATGTTGCGGTAGTAATGCTTTGCAACTTTTTCATTTCGGAAACGATCATATTCAGAAATCCGGTCATCTCCTTTTTGTTTCAAATTGTAATTTTAACATTTTTATTGCTGCTTTTCGGAGAGATTATGCCGAAGATCTATGCAAAACATAACTCTCTGACTATGGCACGCAGAGCAGCGGGAGTGTTGACCCATCTTGAGAAAATGTTTCGTTGGTTGTCTTGGGCCTTGATTAAATTTACTCATATTATTAATAAACATATTTCGCGGAAAAATACGAACTTGTCTATGAACGAGCTTTCTCAGGCATTGGAGATGACTCAGGTCGATGAGAATGAAGAGAAAGAAATGCTTGAGGGAATTATCAAATTCGGGGGAAAGACTGTGGAAGAGATAATGACTTCTCGTGTTGACATGACAGATATAGATATACGTATCAGCCTTTCTTCATTAATAAAGATAATCGTTGAAACCGGATACTCCCGATTACCGGTGTATGAAGGTTCTCAAGATAATATTAAAGGGATTATTTATATTAAAGATTTACTACCATATATAAAAGAGAAAGATTTTGATTGGTCGAGTTTGTTAAGGCCTGCATATTTTGTTCCGGAAACAAAGATGATAGATGATTTGTTGGAAGAATTCAGGAAACAGAAAATTCACATGGCTATCGTCGTAGATGAGTTTGGAGGAACATCCGGAATCGTTACGATGGAAGATATTCTGGAGGAGATTGTCGGAGAAATCAGTGATGAGTATGATGAAGAAGAACAGCAGTATGTGAAGATCGATGATAATACTTATATTTTTGAAGGAAAGACGTTGCTAAATGATTTTTATAAAATTACCGGCATCGATGAAAACGACTTCAATGAAATTTCGGAAGATGCGGAAACTCTTGCCGGTTTGATTTTAGAAATAAAGGAAGATTTTCCTGCTGAGAAAGAGAAAATTTGTTATGGGAAATATCTGTTTACTATTTTAGAAGTAGATAAACGTCGTATAATTAAGATTAAAGTCAGAATCGACCGTGAAGAAAAAGAATAAACAAGCTCGGACTTTGTATTATTATGGGTTCGGAATATTCCTTTTTATGTTGTTGATACTGCTTACAGTAGCGGGCTGTCGTCAGGATTATTCTCCTAAACCTGACGGATATTTGCGAATCGATCCTCATCCGAAAGCGTATAAATTAATTGATAAAACCGGTTTTCCCCTTTCTTTTGAAATATCGCAGAGCGCACAAGGTATCATAGACAATTCTGTTGCATCTGCATGGATAAATATTATATATCCTCGTTATAAAACTACGGTTTATTGCACTTATATTCCCATAGACAAAAAAAATAAAACCCGTATTTTTGCTGAAAGTAAAGAGCTTGTATATCGTCACGGAATCAAGGCGGAAAAAATTCAGGCTCAATTGTATGAAAATGCTGAACGGCATTTATATGCTACTTTATATTCGTTAACAGGAAATACGGCGACACCGTTGCAGTTTACGGTTACCGACAGTATTTCCTATCTTTTTCGAGGGGCATTATACTTCGATACTCCTGTTAAGAGAGATTCTGTTGCTCCGGTGATAGAATATGTGACACAAGATATTATGCACTTGATAGAAACCGTACAACCTCAAAAATAATATGCCGTTAATCTCTATACAAGAAATGATTCCGGGTGTTAGGATTGCTCTTTGGAAACCTGAGGAAACTCCGGAAGAACTGTTATCGATATTAGGAAATACACATTTGTATGAGTCGATAATGGCGTCTTGTAAAACAGAAAAACGGAAGATAGAAAAGCTTACGACCCGAATTCTGATAAATTTGCTGCAAAAAGGAGAGGCGGAAATAAAATATAATGATAATGGAAAGCCTTATCTTGTTTCTTCATCTGAATATATTTCTGTTTCTCATACTCAATGTTGTATTGCCGTTGCAATATCTTCCCGGCCGATAGGAATCGATGTCGAAAGAATTGCAACAAAGGTTCTCGCTCTAAAGGAAAAATTTTTAAGTGTTTCTGAAATACAGTCGATCGACTCGAACAAAGAACTCATCCACACATTATTACTGTGGTCTGCCAAAGAGTCTATCTTTAAATTAATGGATGCGACAGGAGTAGATTTCAAAAAGAGCATCCATATAAAAAAGTTTATTCCTGAAGTTAGCGGTTTATTTGTAATTGGCGAATCGCATACGCAAAAGCACAACTTTTATACGATTTTTTATAAAGTATACCCACAGTATGTTCTGACAATTTGTTTTTAGAAACTGTTTAAAATTCTTTTGTAAAGAATGAACAGTTTTTTAATTGTTTGTATTATATCTATTTTAATACAATAGAAAGCTTTTACTCTTTAAAAACTTGATTTATTATAAATTTAATATTCTATGTAATAGAAAATAATACACTTTTTTATTATCCGTATATTTATTTTGTACAACACACATAAAAAATAAATTATCATGAAAAATCTTTTTATTGGTAAATATTTGGTTATTGCCTTATGCTTGTTGTCGGTTCAATCTCTTATAGCAAAAGACATATATTTGTCTGTTAATGGAGTGGATACCAATAATGGGGCATCAGAAAGCGGGGCGGTAGCTACGTTGACAAAAGCCCTTTCATTAATAGAGGACGGCGATAATATAAGGGTATCTGGGATAATAGACGTGTCTAAAGAAGTTTCCGGGATAGAGGGGGTCGCTATGCCGCAAATGGCGTTTTCGATTATTGGGGATTCTCCTTCGACTTCAGGTTTTACGGGTAACGGTGTTACACGGATTTTTAATATTAACTCTAACGATAAAGAGACACAGTATAAAAATTTGTCTTTTATAAACGGTGCGCAAAATCAGACAAAAGGGTCGGCTGTTTTTATCCAAAATTCAAGATCTGTATTTACGAACTGTATTTTCAAAAACAATATTGCTGCATCTTGTAAGGGAACAGTATACCTCTATACTCCGAATCAAGTAGAATTTTATGATTGCATATTTACGGATAATCAGGTGCAGCAGGGAGGAGCTGTTTTTTCTGAAATGCGTGGAAGATTAGTGATGGATCGATGTATGATCACAAATTGTAATCTTCAGTCGGTTGCGAATTCTAACGGTGGGGGACTTCAAATACTCGGAATAGAATCTTTTGTATTGAAAAACTCTACTGTTCGCAATTGTTCGGTGGCACAAAGAGGCGGAGGTATCAATATAGAAAATAATATCAACACGAACGAAATAGTCAGAAGCTCGATACGTATCGAAAATTCTCTTCTTGCAGAAAATAATGCGACAGATGCCGGTGGTGCTATTGCTATAAAAAATGCACTTTCTAATAATATTATGGATATGCAGATAATAAATTGCACGATCTGGAAAAATTATGTAAAGGCTCAGGGGGGAGCTGCTTTATATATTCCTTCGGCTCAGAAAGGCAGTAGTGTAAGTATTGTAAACTGTACCGTAACCGAAAATACGGCTTCTGGCAACAGAGGCTTTGGTTGCGGATTATGTTTTTGGAAAGAGAATGATAATACTTCAACCCAGCTTTTGGTAAAACGGATATATAACTCGATCGTTGAATCGAATATGACCGATCCGCAAGGCCAATCTTCAGATATGGGTTTTCGTTATACTCCTGTAGAAGGAGAAGATCTTTTTATCTCTAATACTTATTTGGGCTTTGGGGTTCAAACTGGCGCTCCTCTTAAATTGGAAACAGGAAATGGAAATGTTTCGGGATATGAATTGTCTCGCTTATCCGGACTTGTATCTTCAACCGAAGAATATGTAAATCGTCAAAACTCTATTCCTTTGTTTCCGAATTGTGATGCGTTGACTGCAGGAAAAGCTTCGTTTTTGCAAGATCTTGGAATAAATACCGATCAAATAGGGAATATCCGTTCATTCGAAAATGGAACTTGTGCCGTCGGTGCTGTGGAAATGGCTGCGACGTTAGATCCGGGAAAAATAGACGGAAGTTATCAGCATATAATCATGTATGGACAGAGTCTATCGACCGGACATCAGTCTTGGCCGGTCATATCGACGGAGAATGTTCCGGGAAATTTTATGATCGGAGATCAGGTATGGATCAACTATGGTAATAAAAACTTTGATGAGATAAAACCTTTGATAGGAAATGTATCGGCGGCTTTTGCGAATAATAGTAATATCCGAAACCGGAATGCTGGGACAATTGCAGAATGTCCGTTGTTAGGTGCAGTAAACCATATTCAAAAGAAACTTCAACCGGGAACAAATATTTTGGCAACCTCTGCCGGAACAAGCGGGACAAGTATCGAAGAGCTTTCTAAAGAGAATGAATTTTCTACTTGTTACAGCCAATTCAGCAATACTTTGTTGCAGGGTTCTAAACTTGCCTTTGAAAATAATAAGAGTATTTCTTGTCCGGTAATATTTTTCATGCAGGGCGAATATAATTATACATCGTACGAAAATAAAGGTATGACTGTCGGATCATACAGTACTACTGACGGAAAGTTATATTATAAATATTTATTGCAGTTAAAGAACAACATGCAGGATGCCGTAAAGAAATATTATGGACAAGACGATGCTCCATTGTTTATTACATATCAGACAGGGGCTCAATATACTCGGGGCACTACGTTAGAGGTCGGTATGGCTCAATTAAATGCTTCTAATGAAAATGAAGATATTGTATGTGCCGGACCGGTATATCCGATGACCGATCGAGGGGGGCATCTCGATAGTAACGGTTATCGTTGGTATGGAGAAATGTTGGGGAAAGTATATTATAAAACTTGTATTTTGAAAGAGGATTTTAAACCGTTGCAACCGATTGAGATTACCCGTAATCCGGAAAACGCTAATGAGATATCGATCCGGTTTATAGTTCCTAAATTACCTCTTGTTTTTGATTCAAAATTGGTTGAGTCTCAAAAAAATTTAGGATTTGTTCTTTCTAATAATGGTGTGGAACAGACTATTACAAATATACAAATAAAAGATGATTGTGTAGTATTGACGAGCGCTTCTCCGCTGACCGGGAATGTAGAAGTGTCTTATGCTACACAAAAAACTAATGGACATGGAAATCTTCGGGATAGTGATGATTACGAAGCTTTTTTCAACTATATTGATTTAGATAAAAAGGTCAATGGAGAATATGTGTATCCGAGAGATGAGAATGAAACGACTTTAAGACCAAATTATGAACCGAGAGATGAAAATTTCAAAATTATTTATGATCAACCTTATCCGTTGTACAATTTCAGTGTAGCTTTTTATTATAAGATACCTCAGGGAGAAAATATATATAAAGTTCCAAGTCTGTCTGCAGTAAATAAAGTGACAGAAAATATGCCGCTGATATACCAAAATGGAAATAATTTGATTGTGCAGTTACCGAATAATGAAAAGGGTACGGCAATGATTTTCAATATGTACGGACAAAATTTAAAATCGGTTATTTTGGATGAAAATAAGACGAGTATTCCCGTTGCATCTTTGGATAAAAAGATTTATATCGTCAAAATTTTGACCAAAAACGGAAGTATAACTCAAAAAGTACAGATTCGATAAGGTTCGGGAATAATCTATGTAGAACCTTGTAAATTAATGATATACTGTGAGAAAATATATGATTGATATTAAAATAGGAAATAGCGTTTTTTAAGAAATTTTCCGGAAAAACGTTCGTTTATTTGGACAAATATAGAATTTTTTAACCCAAAAAACAATCTTGCTAAAAATATTTTTATCTTCAGCACTTTAAGGTAAGAAAAAAAATTAAAATTTTCCGGAAAAATGAATCCAAATAAACGAACGTTTATTTAAAGTGATTTGCTGAAATGTAGAAATATGATCGTCACATTGATTTTATTTTATTGGTTATAAACGTTCATGAACAGAATAAAAGAATTTGTATTAAATACATTTTAACCATGAGAAAAATAATATTGTTATTTTTTATATTCTTGTCGTTCTTTCTTAATGCACATGAACCTAATTATGGATTGTATTTTAAATCCCATAAATATATGGGTGCGGAGCGTACGGCATTGGTTCTTAATAACAACAAACCTTTTAGACTGAATAAAGAATTTATTCTTTCATTCGATATGAGTTTGAGAAATGGGTTCATTTTCGGTACTGTATTTAAAATAATAAGTGACACGCAAGATGTCATATCGCTCAATTTTATTGCTGATGAGAAAAATAACCAATATCCTATACTCTCTATAAATGATAATATATACCCTATAACCAATAGAATAGAATTGAATAAATGGTTCTTTGTGAATATTCGATTCTCTGCGAAGAAAGATTCGGTGCTGTTAGATTATGACAAAATACATCTGGCAATACCTTTTTCTTTTAAAGATTGGAGAGAAGTGAGCCTTTATTTCGGAGTATGCAGGCATCCTAATTTCTCATCAGCCGAAATTCCTCCGATGAATGTCCGGGATATAAAAATTCATTCCAATAATAAATTGATTCGATATTGGCAACTTAAACGGCATACGGTAGATTGTTGTTATGATGAAATCCAAGATATTCCGGCTATTGCCGTAAATCCGGAATGGATTATTGACAATCATACACGATGGGATTTTTTATATTCCAAAGAATTTCCAGAACTTACTAATCCTCAATATGCCTTTGATCCTCAAAAAAATCTTATATACATAGTTCCTGACCATAAAACGGTTATATGTTATAATCCGAAGTCGGGAAAAGATAGTATCATCTTTGTAAAAGGGGGGTATCCGGCATCAAGAAGTACGAATCAACTGATTTTTGATACGGTAAGAAACAAACTTGTTTCTTATAATTTGGATGAACGTACCGTGTCGGAATTTTCGTTCGAGAATGAGTGTTGGAGTAAAGAAACGCCTCCGGTCAAGGAACATGGTTTTTGGCATCATACTACATCCTTTTATGAAAAAGAACATTCTATATTTGCTTTTGGAGGATATGGTTTTTATTTATATAAAAATGATTTGTTCAAAATAAGCCCTGAAAAAGCGGAATGGGAAAATGATAAACTTATTGTGATTCCTCCGAGATATTCTTCTGCATCGGTGATCGTTGATGATCATCTTTATATTTTCGGTGGACGCGGATGTAAAACCGGCAAGCAAGAACTGAATCCGCATATATATTATGATTTATATTCTGTAAATCTGAAAACAAAAGAGACGAAACTTATTCGGCAATTCAAAGAAAAACGGCAATTCTTACCTTGTGGAAATATGATTTATAATTCTGCAGATTCTTGTTTTTATGTCTTGACCAATTGGCAAAAGGGAACTTTGTTTAAGATTTCTTTAAATCATGCTGACTTGCAAGAGGCATCGAGCCCTATAAACCAGTCGGTAATAGAATCGGATTATACATTTTATACATTGTTTCATTCAGAACGTGATTCGAAATTGTATGCGCTGTTTTGTAAAAATTTTAAGACAGGAAGTTCTGATATTTCTATATTTGAGATAAATTATCCTCCGATAGCTCAGTCTGATATTGTGCAGGAAGTTCCGGACAAATCTGCTCAATTGATATGTTGGGGAAGTTATATTGGATTAGGGATTGTTTTGCTGTCTCTGATTGCAATTTATATCTATCGGAGAAAAAAGAGAAAAAGTCGTTTTCAGGATATGCTCCATGAAACAGATGCATTCGAACAACCTCATACCAATAAGACGAAAAATAATTCTCGACAATGTATCAACTTGCTCGGAGGATTTAATATCATAGACAAGGAGGGACGGGATATTACCGTACATTTTACTCCTATATTGAAGAATCTCCTGCTTCTTATATTATTATATAGCGAAAATGAAGGAAAGGGTATAAACAGTAAAAATATAGAAGCAATCTTGTGGCCGGACAAAGAAGAGAAGTCGGCACGTAATAATCGTAATGTTTCCATTACTCGGCTTAAAACCCTTCTTTCTGAGATAGGGAATATTCAACTATATAATGATAATCGATTTTGGAAGTTGACTTTAGGAGAAGACGTGTCTTGTGATTATTATCGGGTATTGGATCAGATAAGAAAGATCAAGGAGCATCCGGAATTAAAAGAACGGTTATTGCCCGAAGTGCTTGATTATTTAATGTTAGGGCCTTTGCTCCCTCATACGCAGATAGATTGGGTTGATAAATTTAAGAGTGACTATACGAGCCTTGCTATTGATTTTTTGAATAGACTTTTGCAGGAAAATGATTCTAACGATGTAACCAAGTTACAACTTACGGATGTAATTTTTCTATATGACTCGTTAAATGAGGATGCTTTAACTATGAAATGTTATATTCTGTATAATTCTGGAAAAAAAGGTCTGGCAAAAAATACGTATGATAATTTCTGTAAAGAATATTTCTCTTTATTGGGTGAAAAATATAAATATAGTTTAGCTCAAATTTTGGAATTTGCAGAACATCAGGATAAAGTGAAACATGCATAAAAAAGACGTGAAATGACCTTTTCTGTTATGAATTAGACGTATAAAATAGTAGTCATAAAAGTAGTGCTGCTTTCACTTATTTATAGGAATGTTATTTTTATTGGTCTGGATTTTGCATTAAAAAGATTCTGATACTATAAGAGAAAGGGGCTATCCGTTTTTTTTTGGATACCCCCGAGTGCAATTGAGCAAATTGTAACGTTATTTTATAAATTTCTTTGTAACGACTTTCCCTTTTGACGATGTACATTTTACGATATATGCACCACGTCCCATATTTTGAGTAGTTATAACAGTCGTGTTTTTTTGCTTGGCAACTTTATATCCGGATATAGCGTATATTTCCATATCGACTGGTTCTGTAACTCGGATTTCTTTGTTGCTGATAACAATTTCAGGATAAAATTCTATCGTATTGGTCGAAATTCCTGATAATTCACCATTAAAGTCGGGATCTACACTTCCGGTAAATCGTACAAACCAATATTGGATATTATTATCTGCATATATCCAAATTTCATCACCGGCATTATATGTGTAATCTGTTGAGAATGGCTCAAATCCGTTAGCTCCTTCTACAATATTCGTGTTTCCGGTAGTTAATACAGATATTGTGCCTGCATTGTATTTGCTGATAATAACATTTCTGTCTTGTCCTGTACTTCCGGTAATTGCACCTACGGAGATCGATCCATCCGAAGTAGGTTTAAATTTTATGACGCGGTTTGCCGGGATATTTGTATCAGGATCGATTTTTGAATCGCCTCCGGCTTTTAATTGTCCTGCTAATTTGGTTTTTGTTCCATCGATATTGAAACTTTTATTACTGGAGGCCCAAGTCATGGTTAATGTTTTTGAAGACCCTTCTGGTGTAGGACCTACATATATAACCAGTCCGTCTTTTATACATGTTTCTGTAAACCCTCCTGTCGCACTGTAAAATGTTGATAAATCCCATAATTTATTGCTTATTACAGGTTTTTCTCCGTTAGGAGTATATCTAATAGCATAAAAGTTTATTCCGGCATTGGTTGTGAGAGTAAGAGTCGTTGCAGGACCGGTATAATTCATAGTTATGTAATCTGTACTTTCATCTCCTTCAGCTTTTGTGAACAGAGTATATCCTTCTATGGTGAATGATCTTTCCGGTTCACTGGTACTGCTCGATAGAGCTGCTATTTCGATTGTCCCCGGTCCGGTTACAGGAAAGGTGAGGGAGCGATCTCCTCCACCGGATTTTAATCTTTTAGTATATTGGTCAGTACCGAAAGTTTTGGTATTGGGTTCTACTGTCCACACTTTACTGGCATTAATCTCTAATCCGTTTATGGGTGTATTTTCCGTAATTGTTCCATCAGGGAGATTTTCAAAAGACCATGTCGTAGTTTGCGCTTTAATTCCTAATGAAAGAGCTGCGAATACAAGAAAAGTAGTAAATGTCTTTTTCATATATATAAATTTTAGTTAATGATCGATATGCAAATGTATTTGTATCGAATGCTTTGGAATAGGAATTTTTGATGCTTTATGTGGATAAATTGGAATAGGAAAGGAAATCTTTCTTTTGTCCTGTTTTAGAAAGGTTTTTATTGATTGATTTGTAAGGGAAATTATAGAGAGGTTATAGAGCTTGTCGCACATTTGTACGTTAGTTAATAGATACATACCTTTGAATAGACATGGAGCAAGATCGAAGAGCTTGTGGTTCAAGAAGCCGTTTGAATTTTGTCTCGGTCCGGTTTTAAAATTTCTTTATCGAAAAAATTAGATAAGCTCATTAGGGGGGGGTAAAATAAAAAAAGACAACTTTAAAGCTGTCTTTTGAGCCGATAGAGGGATTCGAACCCACGACCCCGAGATTACAAATCACGTGCTCTGGCCAACTGAGCTATATCGGCAAGTGGGTAAGCGACCTACATCGCGTCGCTACGACCGGCTACCCTTGCTGCGGTCAAGCCCTGGGGGATTGACCGGGAGCTGACCGTGTAGGACTTACCCGGCTGCAAAAGTAGATATTTTTTTCTGTTCCGCAATAGTTGTGTCTGAAAAAAATATATAGAAAGAATTCATTCGTTTAAAAACTAAATAGTTAGTTCAGTATATTTTTTTTGTTTATCTTTCTCTGATTAATCCTAATTTGCACATTTTATTGTCTCATATCGAAGTTCATGACATAAAAAATAATAACTTTGCCGTTGTTGATAAAATAAGTTTTATAGCAAAATAAGGTTACGAATGTTACGAGAAGCACCTAAAAAGTCGATCGCGCGTTACGCAATGGAATATGGAGTTTATTTCGGAATATATTTGATTGTGAAATTTGCATTGACGACATTTAGTTTGAATAACTTTGTCGCGAATTTTGTATCGGAAGTTTTATTGATAGCGATTCCGTTTATACTTTATTATATTATGCGGCATTATAAAAAACAAGACGGAGGAAATGTGCGTTTCTCACAATTGTGGATGTTCGGAATATTTTTGTTTTTCTTTGCATCGTTGTTGAGCGGAGTTGCCGAATATGTTTATTATAGATATATAAATCCGACTTACATAGAGATGCAAATGGCTGCAGTACTCGACCTGATTGAGAAGATGACACAAGCTCAGGATTCGGAAATGTTACAAGTGATGAGGGACGGCTTAGCAAAAGGCGGAGCTCCTTCTCCGATTGAGATGGTATTTCAGACGATTTGGGCGAATGTGTTTTTCGGGTCTCTGTTATCTATAATTATAGCTTTGATAGTTTCCCGAAAAAAGAAAATAAAAACCTTATAAATTAGAGTATGGATATTTCATTAGTTATACCATTATATAATGAAGCTGAATCTCTTCCTGAACTGACGGAATGGATTACCCGGGTGATGAATGCGAATAAATTTTCGTACGAGATATTATTCATAAATGATGGAAGTACCGATAATTCGTGGAAGGTGATTGAGGAGTTGAGTGCAAAAGACGAGCACATCAAGGGCGTTAAATTCCGTCGTAATTATGGAAAATCTCCGGCTTTACATGTCGGTTTTGGTAGAGCTGAAGGAGATGTCGTAATTACTATGGATGCCGATTTGCAAGATAGTCCTGATGAGATTCCGGAATTGTATCGTATGGTTATGGAAGATGGCTATGATCTTGTATCGGGCTGGAAGAAAAAACGTTATGATCCTTTATCGAAAACTATTCCTACGAAGTTGTTCAATGCAACGGCAAGAAAAGTTACCGGAATATATTTGCACGATTTTAATTGTGGATTAAAAGCATATCGAAACGAAGTGGTTAAAAGTATCGAGGTATATGGTGATATGCATCGGTATATACCCTATTTGGCAAAAAGTGCAGGCTTTTCGAAGATTGGGGAAAAAGTAGTTCACCATCAGGCGCGCAAGTATGGTGTGACGAAATTTGGTCTGAGTCGTTTTGTAAATGGGTATTTAGATTTGCTGACCCTTTGGTTTTTTAATAAGTTTGCGGTGAAGCCGATGCATTTTTTCGGATTTTTGGGAAGTCTGATGTTTGTGTTGGGATTTTTCTCGGTAATAGCGGTTGGTGTATATAAATTATATTCGATGTATCATAATATGCCGTATCGATTGGTAACAGATTCTCCGTATTTTTATCTTTCGCTTACGGCAATGATTTTGGGAACTTTGCTTTTTTTAGCAGGTTTTTTAGGAGAATTGATTTCTCGGAACTCAGTAGAACGTAATCGATATAATATTGAAAAAGAGATAAAATAATTTCCGGATTAAAGATATAAAATTATGAAAAAGACCGATGGTGATAATGAAGGTTTCGATTTGCTGACTTTAGCGCGTCTGCGATGTTCTGTCCGGGCATATACATCTCGTGCTGTAGAATCGGAAAAGCTTGAATATATATTAGAAGCCGTTCGATTAGCTCCTTCGGCAGTAAATTTTCAGCCTTGGCTTTTTATTGTAATTCAGGATGAGAAAGACCGGAAAAAATTACAACAGTGTTATGACCGAGACTGGTTTACTCAAGCTCCGGTTTATATTGTTGCATGTGGAGATCACCGACAATCATGGAAGCGGAAAAGCGATATGAAAGATTTTTGTGATGTGGATGTTGCGATTGCAGTCGAGCATCTTTGTTTAGCAGCAACGGAACAGGAGTTAGGCACATGCTGGGTGTGCAATTTCGATACGAAGTTATGTGCTGAAATCTTGAACCTTCCTGAGGATATCGAACCTCTGGTTTTAATACCGATCGGTTATCCCGAAAATCCCGATGTATTCGCCTCTACACCGAAAAAACGAAAAGCGTTTAATGAAATTGTAAAATGGGGAAAATATTAGATATTATTTTAGTAGTTTTTTTGCTGGGAATAGGATTTGTATCATGTGGAGACGATGGCTGTATGGAAAATCGTAGCAGTATCCCGTTGATAGCTTTTTATTCCGATGCCGATACGACTCAACGAGTTGCGATAGACTCGCTGACGGTATGGGGAATAGGTCAGATAAATGATTCTTTGCTTTTGGATACAGCCTCGGTAAATCAATTCATGGCGCCATTGAGAGATGGTGTAGATACGACAAAATATGTTTTGCGCTATGACCAGGAAAACCTGAATCCCAGATACAAATTCGATACGTTGACATTTGTATATCATTCGTATGTGAAATTTGAATCGGCCGAATGTGGTGCAATGTTTAATTATGTGATCGATGATTTTAGATATACGACTCATCAACTTGTCTCAGCGACATTATTGACTAAGGAGATCGATAACCTGAATATTGAGAATGTAAAACTTTTCTATCATGTTGAAGAAGCGGAATAACTTGCTATCGGTCATTTTTTTGTTGATCGTTTCTGCAACATTCGCTCAGCAACGACAGTCGACAAATTCAGTTCCTCAGAAAAAAGAGGAAAAGAAGGAATCTAAATATAAATTCCCATTATTGAACGGACTTATTTTGGGCGTTGATTTGTATAATCCTGTAGCGAATTTGTTCGGGCAGAAGTATGGAAATTATGAAGCGAGTTTGGAGTTGAATATGTATAATCGCTTTTTACCTACTTGGGAGATTGGGATAGGGCGTGCCGATAACAGACCTGAAGAAATGAATTTTACTTATGTCGGTAAGCCTGCGCTTTATAACCGTATCGGTATAAATTATAATTTTCATTATAATAATGACGGTCCTGGAACTTTTTTCGTAGGATTGCGGTATGGTTTTTCTGCTTTCAAGTATGATATAACAAATATAACATTAGAATCTCCCTATTGGGGAACTTCTTATAGTGAGAGTATTACCGGACAAAAATCTAAAGCACAATGGATCGAGGCGTTAGGCGGTATTCGTGTTCGTTTGTATAAGGATTTGATGATGGGGTGGACTGTCCGTTATAAATGGCTGATAAAGGCAAAAAGTAATGACTTTTCTACTCCATGGTTTATCCCCGGTTATGGGAATAAAGGTTCTGTTTTGGGGATAACGTATTCGATTTACTATAAATTTCCTTTGAGAAGAAAGGTGGCCGATAATAAAACAGATGCGTCGGTTAAAAAATAAGATTTATAACAAAAGGCTGTTTTGTTGAATTACAAAACAGCCTTTTGTTATGGGAATTATACTCTTGTTAATTCGTTTGAGAACTGTTTTCTTTTATATGAATGGCATATCCGCCGCTACGTGCAATAGGAATAGCTAATTCTGATTTAGAATTTACTCGATAGTTTTTGATGGTATAGGATTGTGGACGGGTTTCATAATCGGCGTCTTCTCCATCAGCATATATAGTTGCGATATAGTTCTTGCCCGGATCAAGAAAATTTAAGCGGATATTTGAGACTCTTTTATTTTCATCTGTAATGCCACCGATGAACCATTCGTCTTCCCCTTTCTTTTTTCTGGCGATAGTGATATAATCTCCGGGTTCGGCTTCCAATATTCGAGTATCGTCCCAGTCAACAGGAACATCCTTGATAAATTGAAAAGCATCAGCAAACCTTTCATAATTTTCCGGTAGATCCGCTGCCATTTGTAAAGGACTGTACATCGTTACATATAAGGCCAATTGTTTTGATAATGTTGTGTTAACCCTATTTTTAACATTTGGATCATAATAGCTAAAGTCTGTTTGGAAAATTCCCGGGGTATAATCCATCGGACCTCCGATAAGCCTGGTAAATGGTAATATGGTCTGATGATCTGGTTTGATATTTCCCAATGCCTCATATTCTGTTCCTCGAGCCGATTCTGCAGCCAAATAATTGGGGTAAGTACGATGCATTCCTGTCGGGCGTACAGGTTCGTGAGCATTAATCATGATTTTATAGTCAGCACCTTTTTCGATAGCTCTCAAGTAATGATTTACCATGGTTTGCCCATAATGGTGCTCTTCTAAAGGAATGATTGTTCCCACATATCCCGATTTTACGGCATCATAGCCGTTATCTTTCATAAATTGATAAGCTTCATTCATTCGGCGTTCGTAGTTTGGAATCGAAGCTGATGTCTCGTGGTGCATAATCAATTTCACTCCTTTTTGTGCCGCATATTTTTTGAGCTCATTTAAATCGAAATCCGGATAAGGTGTAACAAAATCGAAAACATTCTCTTTCATTGTTCCAAACCAATCTTCCCATCCGATATTCCAACCTTCCACCAATACTCCGTCAAAGCCGTGTTTAGCTGCAAAATCTATATAGCGTTTCACGTTCTCAGTGTTCGCTGCGTGGCGTCCGTTCGGTTCTATCCGAGAATAGTCGATTTCATCAAGCTTTATATTAGACGTGTCTGCATAAGCCCAGGAACCTCCATTTGGAATGAACATTTCCCACCAAACACCTATATATTTCATTGGCTTTATCCATGAGGTATCTTCGATTTTGTTGGGCTCATTTAAATTGAGAATGGTCTTTGACGCCAGAATATCTGCAGCATTATCGCTTATTAATATTGTTCTCCAAGGAGTTTGAGTTGCTGTTTGCATTCTGCCTTTTCCTCCTAACGGGTCTGGAGTCAAATGTGTTGATAATATCACTCCGGTACTATCCAGTTCCAATAACATAGCAGGATAATCTTTTAAAGCAGCTTCATGGATATTTATATAGACCCCGTTACCTTTAAGCATCAGAGGAGTTTGTACAGATATCTCTTTAGTTGGTGTTTGTGCCGAGATTTCTTCGGTAGCGGCATCTATTTGGTGTGAGACTTCTGATAATAATGATGTCGTATAATTATATTCGTTTGTATCGTAGTCTCCTCTTATCCAAAATGCAGTATAATCTTTTCCTAAATTAAATTGAGTAATTTCTTCGGCAATTGTAAAATAAGAAAGATTTTTTTGATTTGGAAATTCATACCTGAACCCAAGTCCATCATCGTATAATCTGAATCGTATAATAACAGTTCTTTTCGGACTACCTTGTTCCAAAGTAATTTCCAGTTCATTATATTGATTTCGTATTTTTTTTACCTCTCCCCATACGGGTTCCCATGTTTCATCAAAAGCAGATGTCGAACTTTTTAATATACTGAAATTATCTACCATAGATGGAATATTTTTCATTTCAAAACCAAGTCTGCTTTTTTCAATAATTATTTTCCCTTTATACAGTAAGGAATAATACGGAATGCCGTTATCGACGTGAAATGTCAGATTTAATTGGCGATTAGGTGATTCAATACTTTGAGCGTGTCCTGTGAGTACCATAATAAAACAAAGAAATAAAAATAAGTTTCTGTACATAATATGTTTTATTTGCCGTTATTTAAAAGAAATGTATTTATAGAACAACGGAGACCTTAGATTTGTTATTGTCAATTTTTCTTTTTTATGAAAGAGGTATTTTCAGAAAATACAAGCTTAATATGAAATGATCTCAGTTTTATGTAGCTTTTTATTCGAAAAAAGTTTTGTATATAAGTAGGCTATCTACAGATAGTTATAGAAATATTTGTTGTGGGCATATAAAAAAAGGCTAAAAAATTTGGAGGTAAATAGAAAAGGCCTTACTTTTGCACACGCTTTTCGGGAGAGAGGGGCAGTAATGGAAAAAAGAGGGAT
>OGYW01000145.1_pt1 | contig 59585 bp, 43 predicted proteins | sample 1576621 | NCBI WGS metagenome assembly OGYW01 (sample SAMEA3541528, study PRJEB24748) | human gut metagenome | biome: human gut; feature: human-associated habitat; material: faeces | place: China | collected 2012 | reverse complement strand
CACCGAACAGGGACTCGTCCTCTAAGAACCTGTCCAACACACCGTTGCCAATCCATGCGCGATCGCGAGCAGGCGGCGTACGCGTTCCAGGATGTGTTCGTCCATGCGTCTATTCCCCTTCGCCGTCGTTGGATGGGCGGTCGGTGTCGGGCTGCGGCATGCCCGCCACGAGTCGTTCGAGTTCCCGTACGCGTTCGTCCAGATAGTTGATCCGGCGGCTCATGCTCATGATTGTCCTCCATGGGTCGTCCGCCCTGTCCGGCGCGTGTTCGGAGCGGTCGCCGCCGGCGGCGGGGGCGTCGTCCGGCGCGTCGGGCCAGGTGTCGCCCACGTGTTCCAGGAGGGCCATGACCCGGCCGCTTTTGCGGGTGTGGTTTGCGCAGCGTTCGATCCGTTTCCCGCCGATCAGTTCCGGGGGCAGGCCGACCTTGCGGAACATGTCGGTCGGACCGTGTCCCTCGAGCAGCTCTCGTAGCAGGTGCGTCCTGAACTGGTCGGTGTAGCGGATCCGCGTGCCGTCCACCTTCAGGACGGCCGGTGACAGGCTCACGGTCTCGGACCATTCCCGGCTTCCCTCACGTATCGTCCGTTCTGTCCGTTCGTCGTGGTCCCGTCCCGCGCGCGGGACCACGACGCTGCTGTCGTTCGGATCTTGTCGCATGCGTCCTCCTTTTCTCATTTCTTTATGAGCCGGACGCTTATATATCCGTCGGGGACCGGTCGTCGGGGGACGGGTCCGGGATGCGGGGCTTGTCCTAGGTCGTCGTTTCGCGGGCAGGCGGATGGCTGGGCTTCTGGTCCGGTGGGTCAGAGGATGGCAGGAGGGTGTCGGGGGATGATACCGGAACGGGGATCGTGACGTCGGCAGGGCGGCCGGGTTCACCGGGCAACGCAAAGGGCCGGTGCCCGAAGGCACCGGCCCAACGCTTTATTCAACAAGAGCGTACAAGGGACGCTCACCGGTATCGGCCATCCCCGAAAGTCGTGCATGCCCGCCTGATTAGGAGGAAGTTAGCGATGCTTCAACCGGCAGCTCCATCCTAGCAGATACGATAGCGGTTGTCGATGAACGTCTTGTAGCGAGGACGCGACTCGGCCGTCCGGCGACCGCCGGGCGACGTTGCCGCGCCAGTCGCGGCGCGGCTTTATTCAACAAGGAGAGCAGTCATGCTCAACAAGGGTGAGGGGCCGCGCGGCGGCCTGCACGTGTGGTTGATGGCGATCATCGTCATCTGCCTCGCGCCCGCGATGCATCCCATCGCGGCCGACATCGCGGTGCTGTCGATCACGGCATACGCGGTGACGACCAGTGGCCGCCAGTAGCGGCGCCCGGCCCGTCCGAGCGTAAGCCCGGGCGGGCCTTCCATTCCCAGGGGATCCTACTTCTTCCCGCGCCGTTGCTTCCGTTTGCCGGCTCCTAAGACCGGGCATGTCCCGCCCGTCACAAACGCAGGAGCCGGCCCCCATGATGCACAGGGTGTCCGGCTCCCACTTCCGTTTCCTCCTCGGAGGATGGCTTACCGTTATGATACGTCATCATGCGTTATGACGCAATTTTACGTTGCCTCGCGTTGCGCCGCGTCATCTCTCACGCATGTCGGGGCAGGGGCTTTGTCCGTCTCATTGGCCGCTGAGATCCACATCGAGCCTGCGCACCGACGCGATCAGCCCCGAATGGTCTTCGCCGCCACGGGCGGCGTCTCCGATTGCTCCGAGCACCTGATCGGGGATCCATAGTCGAGCGTCCGACGCGCCGGACGTGAAATCCACACGCAGTCGGTGGATGAAGTTTCTGCTTCTCAGTCCGCGGACACAGGCAAGGTCCCGTTCGTCCTGGCTGGCTTCCCGCGATTCCAGCACGAGACGCGTCACGCCGTACCGCCGTTCCAGTTCGGGAAGCAGCCGTTCCAGGCATTTGTGACGGGCCCTGTCGGGCTTGATATTGTCCAGGGGCGCTGCCGCTGCCACGATGTGAGGCAGTGACAGGCTCTCGACCACTGATATGGAGCGTTGTTTCTCGCTGGACGTCATATCTCGCCAGTGCAACTTCGGAATCCTCTTCCGGACGGGGGCGAGGAGCCGTTGGCGGACCTCGTTCTCCTCGAGTCCGCAGATGCAAACCCCCACGTAGTACGTGGGGGCGATGCCGCCCTGCCGTTGCACGCTTTCGTCTCCCCACGCGATTATCTCACTCATGTTTATCCCCTTTTCGATTGCGGCGGGCCCGTTCCAGTGAACTTTTGTCATACGGAGGAAGAACGGAATACTCGTTTACCCTGGTGAACCCGGTCGGACTGAGGGGTGTCTTTTTGGAGCTGGAGTGTTTGTCGATGATCCCCAAAGCCTCCAATTCACGGAATCCGCGTTCCGCGGTGTCCGCGGACCATCCGTACCATTCGGGCATTCGTTCGGAGGGCAGCTCGCAGGGCTGTCGCTCGCCGAGGATGACGAGAAGCATCGCCAGCGCAGGCAGACTGATCCGTTCGTCGATCCTCGATTTCCAGAACTCGTGGGACAGGCGGAGGAACCCCGTTGTCGGACGCCGGTAGTCCTCTCCGGATCCGTCTTGCGCGAGCAGCCGCACCCTGACGTCGCGTTTCCCGCCGTCGTGCGTTCTCTTGATCAGACCACGCTCCTCAAGCCTGGCGAATATTTTCCCGGCGGCGGTCTTCGCCGACTGCCCGCTCGCGCGCTCGAAGCATCCGAACGCCCTGGCCCACGCCTGCAAGGGGAGCGTCGTGTACCATTCACCGCTCTCGTCCGCGCTGCTGGCGGACGCGACGATCAGCAAATAGGCCTTCAACCCCCGAAGGTCCCCGTTTTTCACGAAAGTCGCCAATGGCCCCTCTCGTCTCGCGCTCCCCCTAGGCATTTGGACAAACGTCTTATCGATCGGGACGAACGGCCTTTTCGCTCGATCGAGCAGACAATCAATGGTCTCCCTCCAGTCGACCTGTTCCTCCGGCATCCGGAACCTCGCTTTCATCATCAACGTTTGCGGTATCCGATACTACCCATGCACCCGACGCCAAACAACCGGAGCCAGAGAAAACCTAATATGTTGTAGCGGGTAATTGATAGAGCCATGCAATATCCCGGTGTAATGTCATGTAAGAGCCTGTCATGTCTCTTGCCGACAAACCATACGGCATTGGCCGCCCAGCGCCGGGGAGGCCGATGAACGCCGTTCCCGCAAAAAATCAGGAGCATTCCACCCATACCGGGCATCGCGTGTCCCGCCGCAGCGCCGCACACTGACATGCTCCACACGGGATATACCCCGGAAATCGCGACAACGAGCCGACCAAATGGGGTTCACGGGGAAGACCACGAGTTCCCGCCTCTGGTCCGGTGGACCAGAGGGACGGTGTGCTTCATTCCTGGTTGCGGATGCTGTCGAGCAGCAGTCTCGTGATGGCGGGAGGGACGTTGTACGCTTCGAGTATCTTTTCGGGGTGGATTTCCCGTGCGTCCGCTCCCCGGTACGCGCGGAGCTCGTCCACCGCGTCGCGCAGGTCGTCCAGGGTCGCGTAGATGTAGTTCTGCGTGGTCTGCAGCGACTCGTGTCCCAGCATCTCCTTGACCTTCATGGCGTCGCCGGCCGCCCTCCACAGGTCGGTGGCGGACTTGCGGCGGAACGCGTGCGGCGGCCATCCGGTCGCGTTCTTCACGATCCGGTAGATGGTGTCGTGGCATACGTGGCCGTCATGTTCGCCGGGGAAGAAGTATCCTTCCGGCAGGGAGGACACGATCCGTCCGAGCTGGTCGCTCAACGGGATGATGCGGTCCTTGCCTCCCTTGCCGTGGACGATGATGCTTTTGCCCGTCAGATCGTCGATGACGTCGCGCGTATGCATCGTGGCGAGCTCGGATCTGCGTAGTCCCGCCTCGTCCATGAGCATGATGGTCAGCAGCGCCCTCTTGTCCGCGCAATGTTTGGCCTTCTCCACGGCCTCGACGGGGGCGGGTATCTGCTTGCGCCTGTCTCGGTGGACGGTCGGCACGAGATCCATTGGATTGTCTTTTCTCCGCCCCGTCCTGCACGCCCAACCGAAAAACGCGGTGCATGCGTTGACGTCGGAGCGTTTGGAGTTGGCGCCCACGCCCCGGTTCAGCCAGTCGATGATGTCCTTGCCTGTGATGTCCTCGGGGCTTTTTCGCGTCTTGAGCGCGAGGTGCCCCACGACGTACCACCAGTTCTCGATGGTTCTGGGTGAATTGCCCTGCGCGCGCATCGCGCCCACCCATTCGTCGAGCCAGGGTGTCCATTCACGGGGCGGTTGTCTATGATCCGAGAATTCCATTTTTACTTCCTTGTAAACAAAAAGCCGGCCAATGAATGTCCGGCGCGTATGTCTGGTGTGGTTCTCAGCGTTTCCTCGCCGAGGCTTCCACGACCATCAGCATGAGGTAACGCAGTACAAGGAAAGATACGATGCAGTTGGTGCGATCGGCGGCGACACGTGGGCGTTCCCTCGTCTTTTCCACTTCATCGCCACACCCGCAGCTCGAATACGAATGGCGTTCATATGCCGTGGGTTTCTGCCGGCCTTCCGATTCCGGATCTAGAGGACGCCTAATTAAGTCGTGGGTTGTGGGTTCGAATCCCACGGGGGGCACGCTTTTAAGCCTTGAAAACCTGTGGTTCAACGGTTTTCAAGGCTTTCCATTATCACCTTCTCGCATATCGGGCTCCAGGCGACCCCATCCGGAACTCATCACGATCGCAGGCATAAGCGTCCGACAAACCGCGAACACGCCCAAACCCGGACCACACACGTTCGGCGTGGCGCAGTTTGACGAGATGCTAGACTTTGAAAATCGAACATATGTTCGTACCATTTCAGTATTTTGGGGAATTCCACACTATATGCAGTGGATGAGTGCGCGAAACGCCACTACAGGTAGTGTATACTGATGAACGGCCTGCCCAGCCAGGCAAAATCAAAAAACGTGGCCGACAAGGCTTTCCACACCAAAGGAAGCCGATTTGCATAGGGAGGAAAAGAATGACCGTGACCGTCTTCACCAATCCGAGCAACCCTCAGTGCGAGGCCACCGAACAGGAACTTTCCAAACTGGGCGTGCGGTATGTGGCGGTCGACCTGACGCAGAACCCATCCACCTTCGAACAAATCAAGAACGCAGGATTCAAGCAGATTCCGGTGGTCATCTCACCGAACTCCTCATGGAGCGGGCACCGCCCCGACCTCATCCGCCAACTGGCCCAAAGCATCGCGGCGTAACGCGAAACCGGCCAGCGCCCGGGAACAAAGCCCGAGACGGCCAGCCCGCCCAGTCCACATCCACGCAATCCGGCCAGCCCAAGCGCAACTGGCGCAAAGCATCGCGGCGCAAACGCGGATGCCGGCCAGTCCGGAGCGGCCCGGCCGGCATCCGACGCGCACAGCCTACATACGCCCCGCGGTGGAAGGGTCGATCTTCATGGTCTGAAAACGATGCGCCATGAAATCATCATTGAAATACGTGGCGAAAAACTGCGAAACAGGAGAATTCTGCGCAACCCCAGCCATGCGGGAATACCAAGCGTCAAGCGCCATCAGCGTCATCACGCCATCAACGAAAATGAGTATGAAACAGACCAGCGTCAACGAATAGCGAATCTTCCACGGAATACGCTGGATCAATCGCAACAATCGCGGCAGAATCAACTTGACCCAAACCAAGCCGAGGATGCCCCAGAAGAACATGTATTTGCCGGATGTACGCCCGTCAATCGAAAGCCATTGCCCCGTGTAATCCCATGCGCGAATACCGAACGCGGCCTGCATGAACCAGCTGGTGAAATATTCGAACGCGCCACCGATCACCGCGCTTGAGCAGAAAATCAGCAACCAATTCGACTGCCACAAATGGTTGAGCAACACGGTGACGATCACCACGCCGAAACCATAGATGGGCGAGAACGGCCCCCATAGGAAGCCCGCACGGTCCTGGTATTCGCCGAACAGGATGAAATGGTAGATGGTTTCGATCACCAAACCGAACACACAACCAATGGTGAACAGCCAGAACAGATTGAAGAAATCCAGCGAAATATAGCCTTTGCCGGTCAGGTCGCGGCCGGCCATGCCTTGGGAGGCGGCGTTCTCATACGCGCTGCGGGCGTCCATGCGCCGCAACGCGAACTGCAGCCGGCGCTCCTCCCGCAGCGATGGGTCGGCGGTGATGTGCAGGGCGATCAGCACGACAAGCTGGACAGCCGGGCTGACAAGGTTCAGGCCAAGCCCCTTCAACGCCAGCGACAGCAGGCCTTCGGCGAGCGTAAGCGGAATCAGCAGGTACGTCCATTGCGCGATGTGCCGGCGTTTGTTCCTGAAAAGCAGCACGCCGAACACCGTCAGGCACGCGGTGGTGACCATCAGCACGACCGCGTGAATCGCCGACAGAATCGTGGTGAGGCTCAGCGCGTCGAACGTCATATCGCCGGAAAGCACGGCCTGCACGACGTACAGGCACGACAGCACGATGATCGGCAGCGTCACCACGCCTTCGATAAGCATGACGATGCCGTAAATGCGAACGATTAACGGCAGACGACGGTCAGCGGGATTGCCGACTTCGCCAGTGCCCTGCTTTCCGCCTTCTTCGATAGCCGCGATTTCGGTTTCGGCGGCAATCGCCTTGATTTCTCCATCCGTCTTGCCCGCGGCGGAATCCTCGGATCGTGATTCAGATTGTGCGGTTTCGCTCATATGCCGCTCCTTCCTTCAGCCCACGCTACCAAACGTAGGCAATATCCGCCGCAAGAAAAGCGGTTCAGGTGCGATTATTGGCGGACGCGAGCAAAAGAGGGGGACGTCAGCTGGCTGCAATCGCCATTCGCACACCACCTTTCGCTCACGTCCGCAAGAAATGGCGATGTATAGCGCATCGTGAGCGAATGGGGGTATAAATACGGACGGAAAATAGCGATTTATTACCACCTTTCGCTCACGGACATACAGAAATGGCGATTTGTCACGGACGTGAGCGGAAGGGGCTACGTCAGCCGGCGATGGTTTTGCCGAGGCTTTGCCGCAGTACTCGACCCGATTTCCGTCATCCATGAAACGCGATGGCGATTGTCCAAGAGCACGGTATACGATACGTACCGCGTAGCGCTACGAAATACGTATCGCTATGAGAGGAATGATTCGCCAAACCGGAGAGACAATGCACAACGTACTGCAGATCCTGCGCCGTGACTTCAAACGATTGGTCACAGTACCCGCCACGTGGGTGATTATGATCGGCCTGATTCTCATTCCCCCGCTATACGCATGGTTCAACATCTACGGGTTCTGGAATCCCTATGGCAACACGGACAGCATCAAAGTGGCCGTGGCCAACATGGACGAAGGCACAGACAACGCGCTGCTTGGCAAAGTCAATCTCGGCGATCAAATCGAAGGCACGCTGAAGAGCAACGACCAGCTCGGCTGGAAGTTCATGGGCAAAGCCAACGCGATGGAAGCGGTGGAGTCGGGCGACTGCTACGCCGCAATCGTCATCCCTTCCGACTTCAGCGAAGATCTGGCCAACGTCGTCACCAACAGCAAGCATCGCCCCACGCTCGAATATTACGTGAACGAGAAGGCGAGTCCGATTTCGCCGAAAATCACCGACCAAGGCGCGACCGTGGTCGACCGCACCGTCAACAACACCTTCGTCTCCACCGTCAGCGACGTGCTCGTCAAAGCCGTCAACTCAGCCAACGGCACCATCAGCGGCAACACCAACACCATCGCCAACGAAACCATCGGCGAACTCGACAACACCAAGCGGAACGTAGGCACGATCCGCTCCGCAATCGCGGATCTCGACACCCAGTTAGCCAATGTGCCACAGCAGACAAAAGCAGCACGCAATGCCCTGAACGACGTGCAGCTGGCCGCGGCGAGCGCAGGCAGAGGACTAGCAGGCGCATCCACCGCCATCGGCACAGCGCAAACCCAGCTCAACACGCTTTCGTCCAACGCCAACAGCGCGCTGGAAACCGGATCCGGACTTGTTTCCCAAGCGACGGCGCAATCCACAGCCAGCATCAACCAGATCTCGTCGGCGATATCCGCGGCAAGTGGATCGGCACAGCAGGCGGTGACCGGCATGCAAAACATCACCGACAGCAATGCGAAACTGCTCGAGAAGCTCAAATCCGCCAGCGACAACGCGCAATACCAGCAAATCATCAGCAAACTGGAGAATACCAACAACACGGCAGCCGGAACACTCGCCGACCTCAAAACCCTGAGCGAGAACACACAGGCCACAGCCGGCAGCGTATCCAAACTGTCCACCGATTTCAACATAGGCACGCAGAACTCGCTCAAAAGCGCAGGCACGGCGCGCAACGCCATCAATTCAGGCGCACTGCCGCGACTGAATTCCGCGCTGGGCTCGCTGGCTGGGACGGCCGGAACACTTGCCGGCACCGTGACCAGCCAGGACAGCGTGGTCAGGCAAACCAACATCGTGCTCGACCAACTCGACCAAGTGGCGTCAGACGCCCGCATCGGCCTTGAGCAAACCGACCAGCAGCTGGCGAAGATGGAGACGAAGCTCACCACCGTCAGCACCGACCTGAAGGCGCTGGGCACTGCGGATCTGCTCGCATCGTTGACCGGCAGCGGTTCGCTTGACGCGGATAAGATCGCCTCGTTCATGGAGTCCCCGACCGTAATCGACACGAAGAACGTGTATCCCGTCAACTCCTACGGCTCCGGCATGGCTCCGCTGATGACCAATCTGGCACTGTGGGTGGGCGCGTTCGCCTTTGTGGTGATCTACAAAGTGGAGGTGGACGACGAGGGGCTTGAGGGTCTCGATCCGACCGCAACCGAAAAGTATCTGGCCCGATACCTGTTGCTCGGCACGATGGGCGTCATTCAAGGCGCGATCTGCACCGTTGGCGATCTGATACTCGGCGTGCAGACGGCTTGCGCGCCACTGTTCATACTGACCGGCATGATCACATCGCTGGTATATCTGAGCATCACGTACGCGCTGTCCACCACGTTCATGCACATCGGCAAGGGCCTGTGCGTGGCGTTGGTGATCGTGCAGATTCCAGGCGCTTCCGGCCTGTATCCGATCGAGATGATGCCGAAGTTCTTCCGCATGGTCTATCCGTTCGTGCCATTCAGCTATTCGATAGACGCATTCCGCGAGACCATCGCCGGCTTCTACGACGGCCATTGGACCAAGGCGATCGGCACGCTGCTGCTGTTTGCCGGCATGGCGTTCGTCATCGGCCTGGTGGTCCGTCCTCTGTTGGTCAACCTCAACCGACTCTTCGCCCGCGAAATCAAGGAAAGCGACATGATTATCGGCGAGGAAGTGGAGCTTCCGGAACGCGGATACAACATGTCCCAAGCCATTCAGGTGCTGGCCGACAAAGGCGGCTACCGCGAGGTGATCGAGGAACGCGCAAGTCGGTTCGCGGAACTGTACCCGAAACTCAAGCGCGGAGCTCTGGTGATCGGATTCGTAGTTCCGGTAACTCTGGCGGCGGTGTTCTCGTTCACCAACGGAGAGAAAGTGGTGGTACTGGCCACGTGGGTCGTCTGGATTCTGCTCATCATGGGCTTCCTCATGGTCATCGAATACATGCGCGATAATCTGAACCGTCAAGTGGAGCTCGGCCATTTGAGCGATGAATCGATCCAATCCATGCTGGTGGAGCGCCAAGCGGCACGCATCCGTCGCAAAAAGCGGGCGCAACAGGAACGGCGGAACAGACTGCTGCGCAAAACGCGGAGACGCACCAGCGGCAAACGCACGACATCCGATAATCGCAATACCAGCGTCATCAAAGAAACGACGGAAAACGTGACGGGCGTCAACCACAATGAAGATGACGGAATCGCCATACTGGTGCAGAAAATGCAGAAAATGCAGACGACCGGTCCAAGCGCCGCCGCGAACGATGCCGCCACGGACACCGCCGAGACCGCCGAGACAACCGAGACAACCGAGACAACCGAAAACAACGAAAACAACGAGGAAAGGAGCAACGCATGAAAACCATCTGGAAACTGTTCGTCGGCGACATCCGGCGAATCACCAGCAACGTCGTCTCCATCATCATCGTCATCGGACTCGTTGTGATCCCCGGCATCTTCACATGGTTCAACGTGGCCGCCAGCTGGGACCCGTTCGCCAATACCGGCAATCTGAAATTCGCCGTAGCCAATGAGGACGACGGATACCGGTCCGACCTCATTCCAGTGAAGATCAACATCGGCGACCAAGTGGTTAACACGCTGCGTTCCAACGATCAGCTCGACTGGACCTTCACCACCAAAAAAGAAGCCATCAACGGCACCAAATCCGGCAAATATTACGCAGCTGTGGTGATTCCAAAGAACTTCAGCACCCGTATGATGACGTTCTTCGCATCCGATGGCGACCACGCCGAAATCGCCTACTACAACAATGAAAAGAAGAACGCCTTGGCTCCGAAGATCACAGGCCAAGGCGCCGATACGGTCAGCGCGCAGGTCAACGAGACGTTCTCCGAAACACTGACCAGCACCGCGCTGAGTGTGGCATCGCAGCTCGCCAACCAACTCGACAAGCCAGCCGCGCAGGAACAACTCACGCAGTTCAACGGCAATATCAGCGACTTCGCGGAAACGCTCACCGACGCTTCCGGAACGCTCCGCACGTTCAGCACGCTGACCCAAAGCGCACGGCATCTGCTTGAGTCCTCCGACGGTCTGATCGCCAATGTCAGCGGCAATGCGAAAAGCGTAGGAACAACACTCAAGCAAGCCGGCAGCGGCGTGGAGGATCTGACGGGCGCGTTGAAGACCGGCACCACCGCGCTGGGCACGGCTCTGACTGATTCCGCCAACAGCTTCACAGCCATGGAAGCAGATGTGGACAGCCTATTCGGCAATGCGGGCACGCAGGCCGGCAACACCGCCAACGCATTACGCAACCAGGCCACGAACATCAGCAAGCAGGCGCAAAGCTACCAGCAGATCTATGATTCGCTCGACGCGCTCAGCGCAAACGAAAAGCTGCCGGAAGCGGTGAGGAACGCCATCGACCATCTCAAAACCAACGTCGGCACCACCATCACACAGCTCAACGACCTAGCATCGGCGCTGAATGGCAGCGCCGACAACATCGACGCCAAAGTAAGCGATACCACGGCCGAACATGCGGAGATCAAGAAACTGGCGCAGCAGGCGGCAACGTCCGTCAGTGGCATCAAAACCGACTATGAGAGCCAACTGAAACCGCAACTTGACGATATCGCCACGTCCATTACCAGCACCACCACCGCGCTCAATGCCACAGCGGCCGATCTGAAAGGCGCGCTGGGCAATCTGAACGGCACCACCAAGACCGCGGATAAGAATCTGACCGCCATCAGCAGCGTGTTGGATTCCACCGCCGATAGTCTGGCCGGCGCGGGCAAAAAACTGGGCGCATTCACAGGAACATTGACCGATGCGCTGAACAGCGGCGATATGAGCGCCGTCAAAGATGTGCTCAGCGATAATACCGACTCGTTGGCCGCCGCGCTTGCAGCCCCTGTAAAAGTGAAACGCAACGCGGTGTTCCCAGTCAAGAATTTCGGTTCGCAGATGGCACCGTTCTACACGATCCTGCCACTGTGGGTCGGTTCGCTGCTCATGGCAGTGACGCTCAAGACCACCGTCTCGCGTAAGGTGCGCAAGGAACTCGGCGACCCGAAACCGCATCAGCTGTTTCTCGGACATTACGGTGTGTTCGGCGTGATCGGACTATTGCAGAGCACGTTCTCCTTGGGAGGCAGTCTGCTGTTCCTCCATGTCCAGGCGGTGCATCCGCTGCTGTTCATGCTGTCCGGCTGGGTGAGCAGCCTAGTGTTCTCGTTCTTCACCTACACGCTCGTGGCCAGCTTCGGCAACGTCGGCAAAGCCATCGGCGTGCTGTTTCTCGTCATGCAGATCTCCGGAGCGAACGGCGCATATCCGCTGGCCGTGCTGCCGAAAATCATCAGCGGCATCAGCCCGTTCCTGCCTGCGACGCATTCAATCACAGCAATGCGTGCGGCGATCGGCGGAATCTACAGTAACGATTACTGGTTTGCGATTGGCGCGCTACTGCTGTTCATTCCGCCGCTGCTGCTGATAGGCCTGTTACTGCGCATTCCACTGGTCAAGTTCAACCATTGGTACGTAAGCAAGCTGGAAAGCACGAAAGTGATCGCGGCATGATGGGCGGAACCACGCAAGAGGGCACGCGAAAGACGGTGCAAAAAACCACGCAGGAAGACGTCGGCACAGTACGTGGCCGACGTGAGCGATTACGGGAGCAAACCGACCGCAAAATCATGAAAGCCACATTGGGGATAGTGATTTCCGATGGTATCGGAGCGGTGACCATCGAAGAGGTCGCACGACGTTCAGGGGTAGCAAAGACCACAATCTACCGACGCTACCGAAACGCCGACGATTTATTGCAACGCATCCAACCGGAAGTTGCCGGACTACCGAATTTCAACGATTTGAAGCCGTCACGGAGCGGACTGGCCACCATGCTGCGACGCATCCAGGACTGCTTCGACAGCGAACTCGGATTGAAAGCCGTGGGCGTGGTGCTGTCTTCCGACAACGCCACGCTGAAGGCGATCGCAGCACAAGTGCTGGCGCCGGCCGAAGAACGGTTCGTGGGGTTCATGGAACGTGGCATCGCCGACGGAGTGTTTCAAAACCGTTTGGACTACACGTTCCTGTTCAGCACGGTGCTGGGTTCCATGCTGGCTTGCAAAGCGTTGGCGGGGCAGGAAGCCGGAGGGGAACGGCAATCCGGCAAGGAACACAAGCCTGATTCCTGGGCCGAGAACATGGCCACGTTGCTCTGGCCGAACGTATGCGCCGAATCCGCACGGTAACCACAGGAAAACCGTCCGCACCGACGCAAGACGGGCGTGCCGTGTCGGTTTCAGAAGGAATGGGCTATTGGATTGACGCTTCTTGACGCGCCACTTCCAACGCCTTGTTAAAGGCTTCGGAGGTCCAGCTGGCGCCGGCGAGCTTGTCTACTTTAAGGTCCTTCAACGGCTTGCCGACCACCGCGTCCGGCACGGCTTTGGCGAAGTCGTTCTGATGCTTTTTGGAGATGGACGTGAACGGATGGCCGACGATCTTCACGGCCGTCACGTTCTGGTCTTTGACGGTCAGATGCACGTCGATGGTGTCCTCGCCGACCGGGCCGTACTGGCCGTTGACCGAATAATCGCCATCCGCGTAGTTGCCGGTGTCCTGCTTGCTGGACGTCGTGGAATTCGCGTCATCGGCATGGTTTTTGGTGGTGGCGTCGCCGCCGGCCGTATTGTCAGCCGCCTTGCCGTCGGTTTTCGACTTATTTTCCTGCGATTGCACGCTTTCGCCGGAATTGCCGGCGTATTCGTCGTCCATCGGCGTGGCTTTCGGCTCGCCGCATGCCGACAGCAGCGCGATGCTCGCCGCGGATAGCGCGATGACTTTGACTGCGTTCGATTGTGCGGTGCTCATGCCTGCTCCCCTTTCGTGACGTCGGGCTCTACGTCCGTATCGTCGGCAACGCCAGCCGCAACGGCAACGTTGGCCGCGTCCGTATCGCCGGTTTTTGCGGCCTTCGTAGGGTCGGCGAACGAAATCGCAATACCCCCGTTCTGCGCGCCTTCCGCGGCGGAACCGGTGTGCGCAGGCTTGCCACCGGCCGCCTCGTACGCACGTTTCGCCTCCTCGTCGTTCCACTGTTCGCCGACGAGCACGCCATGGTTAAGCATGATCTCACGTTGTGCGCAGGAAGCGACGAGCGCGTCATGCGTGACGACGATGACCGTCGTGCCCTGCTCGTGCAGTTGGCGAAACAGGTCGAGCACGATCTTCTCGTTCTTCTCGTCGAGGTTGCCGGTCGGCTCGTCGGCGAGAATCAGCTTCGGGCAGTTGATGAGCGCGCGGGCGATGCACACGCGCTGCTGCTCACCGCCGGACAGCTGGCCGGGCAGGTGATGCGCACGCTCCTTCAATCCCACTCGTTCCAGCGCTTCCATCGCCTGCTTCTCGTCGACCACGGAATGGTAGTATTGCGCCACCATCACGTTCTCCACCGCCGTCAGATGAGGCACGAGGTAGAACTTTTGGAACACTAGTCCTATCATGTTCTTGCGCACGTCGGCGAGCTGGCGGGCGTTCAGATCCTCCAATCGCCGGCCTTCAAGCATGACGGAACCCTTCGACGGCGTATCCATGCAGCCGATCATGTTCATCAGCGTGGTTTTGCCGGAACCGGACGAGCCGACAATCGCCAGCCATTGCCCTTGCGGAACGGTCAGACTCAGGTCGTCGACGGCGTGCAGATCGCCGTAAATCTTGGAAATGTGGTCGAGTTCCAGCAGCATATGTTCGTTGTCCATGATTATTCCTCCCTCAAAACGATGGCGGGGTCGATACGGGTGGCGCGGCGGACCGGCGGAATGGAGGCGATGACGGCGATCGCCACGGAAAGCAACAGCGATCCAACGCAAAGCAGCCAGTTGAGGCCGAGCGCACGGCCGAAAACGGTGGAGCACAGCACACGCGCCAGCACATAGCCGATAGCAGTGCCGAGCAGACCGCCGATCAAGCCGTAGATGCCGGATTCCACGTAGAATTCGACGCCGATGGCGCGTGAATCGGCGCCGAGGGCCTTGCGCAGGCCGATTTCGTTGCGACGCTGGCTCACAATGGAGCTGATGGTGGTGCCCACGCCGACAAGCGTCAGCACGAGCACGACGAGCGAGACAATCCAGAACAGGGTCTGCAGCATGGCGATGATGCGGGTGTCGGACGAGGTGATTCTGGTGACGGTCTGCGCTTTGACGGCGCTGTTCGGGTTTTTGTCGGCACTGCGATTGATGTTGTTGACGATGTCGTTGAGCTCGTCGCCCATGGCGTTCACGGAGTATTCGACCACGTCGGCGCCGCGCTTGGAACCGGCGAGTTTGGCCATGTCCGCGGTGGTGGCGTAGATGATGGAATCCTCGTTGCCGCCGGTGTCGACGATGCCGGCGATACGGAATTCGGTGCCGTTGTTATCCATGATGTCGGACGAGACGCGGCCGTTTTCCGTGGCTTGCGTGGTCTGTTCGCCTTGCGTAGTTTGCGTACTCTGCGTGCCCTGCGCGGACGATTCTGCCGTTTCAGTTGATTCGTCCGAATCGGATTTTGCGGACGCGGAAGAAGACGCTGAAGCAGACGCGTCGGCGGCGCGGTAACCGATGGTGACACGGCTGCCGACTTTCACGCCGAGCGCGTCGGCGACGTCGCGGCCGACCATCACGTTGTCCGAGCCGGGCCAATCGCCCGTCACGTTCCAATGGCGATTGAGCGCGCGGACGGCTTTCACGTCCACGCCGGCGATGGTGTACGGCGCGGAATTGATGCGCACGCTCTCATACCGGTACGCAGCTGATTTCACGCTGTGTCCGGCGCCGATGAGCGCCGTCACGTTGCGTACGGTTGCAGTATCGATGCCTTGCGATTTGCCCGTTGCGGACGCGGGCGTGACGATCAGGTTCGCGCCGTACGCGCGCATTTCCTCGTTCATCTGCTGCGGCACCGCGACGCACACGGATGCAAGGCAGAACAGCGTGGCCGCGCCGACGAGCGACGCGATCACGGCCATCATCGCACGGGAGCGACGGCGGAACACCGCGCCCCACAGCATGGTGAAGAACATCTTGCGATTCGTCATCGCACACCCCCTACGAAAGCCAAGCACAACTCACCTACCATGCAGCACCTCCGCCGGACGCAAGCCCAGAATCGCCCGAATCGACGAAAGCGAGGCCACGAGCACAGTGACCGCCAGCAACACGAAAACCAACACGAACACCATCGGACGCATGGTGATGCCCGAGCCGAACACCACGTGCCCCACGATCTGTGCAACGCCCGAGCCAAGCAGCGCACCGGCAATCGCACCAACCAGCGAAATCACCGCCGTTTCGGCGAGCATAAGGCGCGAAACCGCGCCGTCCGTGGCGCCGATCGCCTTCAACAGCGCCAATTCCGAACCGCGTTCGCCAATCGACGCGGCCATCAGGTTTGCCACGGCGATCGCGGCGGCAACCAGCGACAGCACGGTCATCAGCACCATCACCGCCTGCGTCTTGTTCAGCACATCGCCCTGCAGCGCGGCCACCTGGCGCACCTGCTTGGCCACCGCGCCCGGCAGCACCTCTTCGATCTGGTACGCGATCGACGACGGATACGCGGTGCAATACCACGTCTCCCACTCGTCCTGCGTGAGCGCGTTCGGATTCTTCGACGCCTTGCGCGCGAGGTCGTTGTCGGGCGTGGTGAGCGCCTTGACTTCAATCTTGTCGATGGAATTCGGCAGATTCGCAAGCGTTTGCGCGGCGATGGACGGCATATAAATGGCGCTGTTGTCGGAATCGCCCGAATCGAAGATGCCGACGATTTTCACTTTCACGCGATTGCGTTCGGTGGAGGATTTGCCGGTTTTCCCGGTACCTCCGTTCGTATTGTCGTCCGCACCGACGGCGATCGTCTTGTCGAGCGTAACGCTGTCACCGACGTTCACGCCCAGTTTCGCGGCGAGCGCGCTGCCGACCATCGCCTGCTCGCTGTCGTCTTTCGGCCAGGTTCCGTTGATTTTCCACCATGAGCGCATGCCGTTCATGCCGGCCACGGTGGACTCGCCGGAGTCCATGTGCAGGGTTTTCGCGAACCACGTGCCCACGATCGGCACGTTGGTCGCCTTGCATTTCGCCGCGGAAGCAGCCGCACCTGACGCACCAGCCGTTCCAGCAGAGCCAGCCGAACCAGCCCCCGAACCGACACACCCCGCATCCGCGTGGATGTTCAATTCCGGCGCGAAATTGGTGATGTTGAACGCCCAGAAGATGGTCTTGATCTTCTGCGCGTCCGACTCCTTCAGAAACGCGGTCGGGTCGGCGCTGTCCGCCGCAGCCGAGCCGTCGGAAGTGGAACCCCCGTCCGAACCGGACGCACTACCCGAAGCCGAGCCAGCAGAATCGCCGGTATTGTACAAATCGCTCACCACAGCGTCGGACTTCGGCTGCACGACGATATTCGAACCGTACGTGCTCAGCTCCGCGTTGAGCTTGTCGCCCACGTCGAACACCACGCCGAGCATGGCCACGCTGACGGTGGCGGACAGGCACACGGTGACGGCGATGAGCAGACGGCGTTTGAACTGCCGGCTGAACGAGCGAGAGATCATTTTCAGGAAGAACATGGTACCCCCTTACCTTTCTCGGCGCTCACTGGAAATGGCTCGACAGCGCGTCGAGCGTGGACGTTTGGATGACGATTTTGCCCGGCTTGACCTGGTAGTCGAACGGTATCGGGTTGCAGCCGCCTTTGAAGCCGATGGTGGCGAGGTTGATGGCCACATCGCACTTCTTGCAGATGATTTTGCCGTCCTTCTCGTAGTAGCCGGCATCGCCGCAGTTATCGCACGCGTCGAGGCCGACGCCGTACGCGCCGCCGTTCTTCTTGATGATGATGAATCGCATGGAGGTGCCGTCCTTCGCGCGGTATTCGAAGCGGTGCAGGTGGCCGTCGGAAATCTGGCTGAATTTGATGGTGGCCACGCCGTCGGCGAGCGAGTAGTCTTCCGGCGGCGACAGCGTGACGACTTTCTGCGTTTGCGCGACGCCGTACGTCAGGGCCACGGTGACGCAGATCATGGCGACCAGGCTGAACGCGCCGGCCGCTTTCGCGCGGCGGCGGAACGCGATATGCGTGCGTGCGATCGCCTCGTTGGCGCCGGTCGGCTTGACTTTGAAGCCCATGACGATGCTGGCGATTGCCGGAATGGCGAAGACGAGCGCCATTGCGATGGTCAGGCTGCGCTGATGGTTGATGCCCCACACGAGCGCGAGGAAGGCGGCGGTCGGGAAGCTGACGATGCGTTTGGATTGGAGGATCTGCGCAAGGTCGGTGAAATGCTGTGCGAACAACAGCGCGACCAACAGCAGCACCGCCGTCGTGAACGACCAGCGGACGGCGGTGGAACGCATCGTGCGGAAGATAAGCGCGGCGATGATTGCGACGGCCGCGCCCAAAGCGAAGCCGAGCGCGCGCAACAGCATGTCGGAAGTGAAGATGGGATCGCCCGGCTCGACGAAGATCGTCAGTCGCAGAATCACGTCGGGCAGCGCACGAAAGGTGGTGGCCGCGATCGCAAGCGCCGCAACGAGATTCGCGATGTCGAGCAGCGCGCGGTGGTTGTGCCAGTCGGCGGTGATGCGGCGGGCGAACAGGACGATGACGAACACGGCCACGTCGAGGATCACGCAGCACCACAGGGTCGGATAGTTGACGAACGTGCGTTGCGTGATGACGGCGGTGGCGCGCAGCGCGGCGAATACGACTGCGCCGGCGAATCCAACAACGAAACCGGCCAGCCGCCAGTACGCGCTCAGAGGCTTGTCACGCCCCTCACCGACGGTGAGCATGACGCTCAACGCCATGACGAGCAGCGCCGGCGCCAACACCCCCTGCAACACCGTCACAAACTGCAGCAGCATCCCAAAATCCTTTCATCCAAAAACCCAACTCAAAGAGCCCAACGATTCCCATTCCGCCCCATCCCAAAGAGTCCCACCCCTCTCATCCCTCCCCTAAAATGCGAGGATTTCCCGGACCCCCTCCACAATCGCAGAGGTGAATCCATCCCCCTAAACGCGAGAGAGCGGTTTCGGTATGCATTGCCCGACCGTAAGCTTGGCCGAACGGCCTTGAGTGTGTCGGGTAATGCATACCGAAACCGCGAACGGGCTACGCTAGGAGATCACCACTCCTGCGGCGTATAGTTCCAGTCCGGGAAGGTGACCTCGATCGGTTCCGTCCAGAAGCGTCCCTTCACACCCGTCTCCGGATCGACGTGCAGCATCCAGCCCTTCTTCTCCGGGGATTCGATCTTCAGCACGAGCTTGTACGCGCCGGCCTTGTCGAGCTTGACGTTGGCGCCGTAGTGCGGGCCGTCGGAGGCGTTCATCTGCATGAAGGTTCCGGAGGCGACGGACGCGTTGGAGGTCTTGTCGATGATGTCGTAGTTGACGGTCAGGTCCGGCACGAAATCGCCCTTGCCGTAGCCGAATTCGGTGCCCTTCTGGTTGGCATGGATGTCGGCTTCGAGGTGGAAGCTCGCATCGGCGGCCTTGAGGCCCATGCCGGACGGTTCCATGTCGATCGGCTGGAAGTAGACGGCGTTGACGGTCAGCGGGCCGCATTCCTGGTCGGAGTGCTTCTCATCGACCTGGATCTCTTCGAAACCGGCGGAATCGCTGGAATCGTCCTTGCTGGAGTCGTCGGCCTTCGAAGCCGACGCGGAGGCGCTGGACTTGTCCGAAGCGGCGGAATCGTTGGAATTGCCGCATGCGGACAGGGAGAAGGCCATGGAGCCGGCCAGCAGGATGCCGAGCAGAGCGGCGATCTTCTTGTTCTTCATTTCTCTTTCCTTTGTTGTTGGATGTGGAAAAAATATCGGTAAATCTCGGAAAATTTGCGTATTACTTGCGATTGTCAGGCGTGCGCAACTTGCGTTTGCGTGCGAAGCCGACGGCGAACAGCGCGAGTACGGCAATCGCCGCGATCGCTTGTGCCGCAAGGCATTCGACGTACGGATACAGGCCGATCCAGTCGTTTGTGGGCACGCTGGACAGGTAGTGGCCGTCGATCAGGTCGCCTTCGATGAGCGCGTGGATGCCACCACCGGCGAAGATGACGACCAGTACGGCCATCAGAATCGACGTGACGAGGAAGAACGGGCCAATCGGAATCTTCACGGATGTGAAGCGCAGTACGAAGAAGATGACGAGCAGCACTACGGCCGCGGCGATGCCGCCGATCCACATGCCTTGCGCGTCGCGACTCATCGAGTAGATCGATTCGTAGAAGATGACGGTTTCGGCGCCTTCACGGAACACGGCGAGGAAGCTCAGCATGGCGAGCGAGACAACCATGCCCAGGCTCACGCCTTCGCCAGCCGCCACCTTGCCTTGCGCGTCTGCCACGGCGGTTTCGGTTTTGGTGCGGATGTAGCGGTTCCATGCTTCCACGGAACTTTTGTTGAGCATCCAGTTACTGGTCCACAACAGCATCAGCATGGCGATCAGCGCGCACACGCCTTCGCTGATTTCCTGGACCGGGCCGGAGCCGCCGAACAGGAACGTGAAGAGCACTGCGATCAAGCCAGAGCAGGCAAGACCCGCGAGCACGCCGAGGTAAATCCACTTGGTGAAGCGCTGGTTGCCGGATTTGACGAGGTAGGCCACCACGGCAGCCACGACCAGCAGCGCTTCGAGACCCTCGCGGATCAGGATGAGGAACGCCTGTCCGGCGGAGCTGGTGATGGCTTTAGTGAAGGCGTTGACGTTGCCGGCCGCACCGCCGTCGAGGGTGGCGGCATCTTCGACAAGCCAGCTTTTCAGGTCGTCGACGAGCTTCTTGATCTCCTTGTCGGAACCGCCGTCGCGCATGGTCTTGCGGGTCATTTTGAACTGGTATTCCACCTGCGAGACGCGGTTGCCGGAGATGGCGTTCATGACGTTCTTTTCGAAGCCGAGCTTTTCGTAGTACTGGTAGTACGCGTTGTTGACGAGGCTGGAGCCTTCTGCACCCTTGCCGGAGACGGCGGCCTTGTACGCCTTGTCGAGGATGACGTTCATTTCGCTGGCGACTTCGCTCCACGTGCGATCGCCTTTGCCTTTGGAGGAATTCTTTTTGGCCGCGTCGAGCTTCTTACGTTCCGCGGCGGTCTGTTCGGCGCGCTGCTTCGCATAAGCTTTGGGATTGGCAAGGTTCGCATTATCGTCAAGCGTCTGCGCGGCCGTGTTAAGGTCCGCGTTTAGCGCGTTGATTCCGTTTGCGATCGCGTTCCCCTGGCCCTGCTGGTACGCGAGTCCTTCCAAATCGGTGAACTGCTTGAGCAGTGTCTGCTGACATTCGGCGGAAATGGTGTCGTTGACAACTTTCGAGAAGTTGGACGCATCATAGCCAATCCAATGCGCGGTCTGGAAATCGGTACCGGCCTGCCCGTAGTCGCCGTCGTTGTAGTTGTCTTCGGCGGTAGCGAGCTGCTTGGCGATATTCTGCGCGACGGCGGTCCAGGAATCGAAATTCGTCTGGTTGCCGTCAGCGGCGGACGCCTGCTGCGGCATCGCGGTGCCGGCAAACAGCATGGCGAGTGCGATCATCAGCGCGGCGACGAGCGTGATGAGACGGCCGGAAACCGAGACGCGCGAATCGCACGAATCGTAAGAACCAGCTGCGTGACGCTGCACGACGCGAGATGACATGGGTCGAACCTTCCTTCCGCAAATCTTTTCGGCGCGATTTCCCCGACGTACCCGACGTACGAAGCGCGCATCGGAAGCCAAGATAGAACGAAAGTTTTTTGAATAACAGTCTTGATTTTTAATTGGTCTTGTTGTATCGCGCATGAAAAAACGTTGGAATTCCGCCGTTTTTATTTTTCCCGTTTTCCGCGTGTCGTCTCACATTGTGACGCTCACCGCCGTTCCGCAACACCCCCGTCCGCCCGAAAACGTGAAGTGAACTCCATGCCAAAGCGTCAGTTTGTATAATCGCGACTTGCATAATCACGATTAGCATAATCGTAACCATACAAAGCTACGGGGGTATCAAAATAAGGCGATGCCTCATGCCACATATAGCGCATATCAGGTTGCCCAAGCACGAACTACGCCAAGCCGGGCACGCGCTAGCATCGTGGGTATGGATTCCCTCGCACCGCTCGCGCATCGTATGCCGTACACCGCCGCGTTCCCCAAGGCGCTCGGCACGGGGTTGTTGATTTCGACGCCTCACCCGATCACTGCGGAATTGCGCGGCGAGATGGAACGGTTCATCGATGAATACGAGCATGCGCTTTCGCGATTCCGCGCTGATTCGCTGGTTGCGCACATCGGCAATGCGGAGCATGGCGGGCATTTCGATTTTCCCGATTGGGCCGGCCCGCTATTCGATTTGTACGACGCGCTGCACGCCGCCACGCGCGGTGCGATCGACCCGTGCGTGGGCGAGGACCTGATTCGTCTCGGTTACGATCCCGCGCTGAGTTTCACCGTTGAAGCCGACGCCGGCGAGCGCCTGGGCGCGCTGCACGGACGGGCCGTATGGGGTCGTGATGTGGTTCGTTCGAGTGGTACGACATTGGTTACACGCAGTCCGGTTCATGTGGATTTCGGCGCGTGCGGCAAGGGTTATCTGGTGGATTCGCTAGGCGGATTGCTCACCGATTCAGAACTTTCGCGCACATCGCATGTCAAGTCAGCCGAAACGACCAACCCGACATGCCAATCTTCCATCTCAGACAACAAACGCGAAAGCGCTGCCCCGGAATTTGTGATTGATGCGGGCGGCGATCTGCTGGCGCGCACGAACAAGCCGATCCGTGTGGCGCTTGAGGATCCGGATGATCCGTCCTGCGCGGCCGGCGTCGCACTGATCGGCGATGGCGCGTTCTGTGCGAGCGCGCCCAGCCGTCGCCATTGGGAGGTGGCGGTGAACGAACAGACGCATCTGGCGATTCACCACCTGCTCAACGCCATCGACGGCCTGCCCGTGCAACAAACGGAAGCCGCCTGGGTTGCAGTGCAATCCGCGTCATTTGGCGACTATCCGACTGCGGTGGCGGACGGGTTGGCTACGGCGCTGTTCGTTGCGGACCCGAATGAACTGCGCAGCGTTTTTGTTTTCGATTGCGCCACGTTGGACGCCGACCGTCACGCCACCATCAGCGCCGGTTTCCCCGGCCGTTTCTTCTGATTGCCGACCGGTCACTGATTGCCAGGTTGGCCGGTTGGCGGCCCGCCAATCGCAGACCGCAAACCGTCCAATCGCAAGCAAAACTCACGGAATGAGGTTGCCGGCGGCCACGTACAGGTCCCACCAATCCTGCTTGTCGAGATCGATGTCCGCGCCGTCGAGCATTTCGCCCAGCCGAGTGGGGTTCATCGAGCCGAGCACGATCTGGATCTTCGCCGGATGCCTGAGCACCCATGCGGTGGCGATGGCGTTGGCGCTCACGCCGTACTTGGCGCCCTTTTCGTCCAGTGCCTTGTTCAGCTCCGGGAAGTGCTCGTTGCCTACGAACGGGCCGTATTCCGTGCCGGACTGGAACGGGCTCCACGCCTGGATGGTCATGTGGCGCAGTCGCGAGTAGGACAGCAGGCCGTCCGAATGGTTGGCCACGACCATGCCTTCGGCGCCGGAGTTGGTCATCAGCTCGTCGCTGACCATCTGCGCGTGCATCAGGCCGAACTGCAGCTGGCTCGCTTCAAGCCTCATGGCCGGGTCGTCGCCGAGCCAGGACTGCAGCAGTTCCGCCTGCCACGGGTTCACGTTGCTCACGCCGAAGTGGCGCACTTTGCCCGCCTTGTGCAGGGTGGTGAACGCTTCGACGATTTCTTCGGCCTCCATCAGGGTGTCGGGCCTGTGCAGGAGCGCGAAGTCCACGTAGTCAGTGCCGAGCGCTTCCAGTTCCTCGTCGAGTCGCGTGATGAGGTGCTTCGCGGAGAAGTCGTAGCGGGTGGCGTGCACGTTGTTCGGGTCGCTGAAGTCGATGTTGATACCGAACTTCGTCTGCAGGAAGATGTCCTCGCGCTTGAGCCCGGCGTCCTTCCACGCGCGGCCGAGCACACGCGAGCTGGCATGGTCGTGGTTGACGTTGAATCCGTAGATGTCCGCCGTGTCGAAGAAGTTGACTCCATGCTCGGCGGCCGTACGCACGACTTCTGCCGCAGCGTCCGCATCCAGCGCGTCCATGCGCATCACGCCGAGCGCCGCCTGCGATGCGACCACTGCCGATTTGCCGATTTCGATGCTTTTCATGACTGCCCACTTTCTTTGTGATTTTCAAATACGTCAATCGATTGACGTCAGTCACCTCAATGGTAAATCCGCCGTCCCGTCAGCGCAACACAATAAAAATGCCGAAGCCAAAACGCAAAAATCCAGAGGGGTGGTCCCTCCGGATTTTTTAGCGAGTCAGCACACCAACCTCACTCGGCCAGCGTGAACTGGCTGTTGTAGATGTCGGCGTAGAAGCCGGACTTCGCGAGCAGCTCCTCATGGGTGCCGCGTTCCACGATGTCGCCGCCGTTCATCACCAGGATCATGTCGGCGTCGCGGATGGTGGACAGGCGGTGCGCGATCACGAAGCTCGTGCGGCCCACGGTCAGCGCGTCCATCGCCTTCTGGATCAGCTCCTCGGTGCGTGTATCGACCGAGGAGGTGGCTTCGTCAAGAATCAGGATCGGCGCGTCCTCCACCATCGCGCGGGCGATCGTCAGCAGCTGGCGCTGGCCCTGGGAAAGCGACGCCTTGTCGTCGAGCACGGTGTCGTAGCCGTTCGGCAGCGACATGATGTAGTGGTGCAGGCCGACGGCCTTGCATGCGGCCACGATCTGCTCGTCGGTGACGTCCTTCTTCGAATACGCGATGTTTTCACGCACTGTTCCACGGAACACCCACGTGTCCTGCAGCACCATGGAGAACTGGTCGTGCACGTTCCAACGCGGTACGGACTTGGTGTCGATGCCGTCAATCGAAATCGTGCCACCGGAAATCTCGTAGAAGCGCATCAGCAGGTTGACCATGGTGGTCTTGCCGGCGCCGGTCGGGCCGACGATAGCCACCTTCTGGCCGGCCTTCACGGACGCGGAGAAGTCGTTGATGATGGTCTTGTCCGCGTCGTAGCCGAAGCGCACGTGGCTGAATTCCACGTCGCCGCGCACCGGCTGCGGCTTGCCGTCCGCGCCGACGCCCAGCAGCGCCTGCTTGCCGGTTTCGTCGGACAGTTCCGGCTCCTCAAGGAAGCCGAAGACGCGTTCGGATGCGGCCGCGCAGCGCTGCAGGTTCTGGAACGCCTGCGCGAACTGGGACAGCGGCTGCGTGAACAGGCGGATGTACATCATGAACGCCACGATCACGCCGAATTCGATCTTGCCGTCCATGGCGAGCGCCGCGCCGACCACGCACACCACCACGTAGCCGAAGTTGCCGACGAAGTTCATGATCGGCATCATCAGGCCGGACAGGAACTGGCTCTTCCAGCCGGACACGTACAGGTCGTTGTTGTACTTCTCGAACTGCTCGATGGAGCGTTCCTCGCCGCAGTATGCCTTGACCACGGTGTGGCCGGTGTACATTTCCTCGACGTGGCCGTTGACGTCGCCGAGCGCCACCTGCTGGCGGGTGAAGTACTTCTGCGACACCTTCATGATCACGCCCATGATGATCAGGCCGAGCAGCGCGGAGCCGATGGCGCACAGCGTCATGGTCACGTTGTTGTAGAACATCATGATGAGCGCGCCGAAGAACAGCGTGACCGATGTGATGAGCGAGCCGACCGACTGGCCGAGCGTCTGTCCGATCGCGTCGACGTCGTTGGTGATGCGGCTCAGCACGTCGCCGTAGCTGACTTTGTCGAAATATTTCAGCGGCAGGCGATTGATTTTCTGGCTGATCGCCTCACGTAGCTGCTGTGCGGTGCGTTGCGTGACGTTGGCCATCAGCCAGCTTTGCAGGTAGCTCAGCAGCGCGTACCCGACGTACAGCGCGACGAGCAGCCATGCGATGCGCGACACCGCGTCCATATCGATCGAATTCATGACGGGCTTGCCGTGCACCATGGCCGGCAGACCCTTCGTGATCTCGTTGGTCATGTCCTTGAGCTTGTCCGGGCCGATGATCTGGCACACCGTGCCGGCAGCGCCCAGAACCAGCGCGAGAATCATCACCGGAATGTACCGGCTGCAGAATTTCACGAGCTTCTTCATCACTCCGCCGAAGTCCTTCGGCTTTTCCACGGCCCCACGGCCGCGTCCCATTCCTCTTGGCATGTCTCCCCCTTTCAGCGCTTCAGTTCGTCTTCGCTCAACTGCGATTCGGCGATCTGCCGATACACTTCGCACGTGTCGAGCAGTTCCTCGTGCGTGCCCTGGCCGACCACTTTGCCGTCGTCGAGCACGATGATGCGGTCGGCATTCATGATGGTGCCGATGCGCTGCGCGACGATGAGTTTCGTGGAATCCTTCGCTTCCTTTTCGAGCGCGTCACGTACGGCACGGTCGGTTTTGAAGTCGAGCGCGGAGAAGGAATCGTCGAAGATCAGGATTTCCGGATGACGGTAGACGGCGCGTGCGATCGACAGACGCTGCTTCTGCCCGCCCGAAACGTTGGAACCGCCCTGCGAAATGCCGGAATCGTACTTCTTCTGCTTTTTGTCGATGAATTCCGTCGCCTGCGCGACGTCGCATGCGCGGCGCACGGTGTCGTCGTCGCGGTCCGTATCTCCGTACGCGACGTTGCTGGCGATCGTTCCCTTGAACAGGAACGATTGCTGCGGCACGTAGCCGATCTTGTCGCGCAACGCCTTCAGCTTGTAGTCGCGCACGTTGACGCCGTCGACGAGCACCTCGCCTTGCGTGGCGTCGTAGAAACGCGGCACGAGGTTGATGAGGGACGATTTGCCGGAGCCGGTCGAGCCGATGAACGCCACCGTCTGACCCTTCTTCGCCTTGAAATTGACGCCTTCGAGCATGGCGTGACGCGAGTCGGGGTAGGCGAAGCTCACATTGCGGAATTCGATTTCGCCTTCCTCGCCCGGCTTGCCCGCGTCCTGCGTGCCGTCGGTGACCATCGGCTCGGTGTCGATGACTTCGAGCACGCGCTGCGCGGACACGTCGGCTCGCGGCCAGAGCACGAACACCATGCTCAGCAGCAGGAAGCTCATGATGACCTGGATGGAGTAGCTGGAGAACACCACCATGTTGGAGAAGGTGGTGAGCTTGTCGAGCGCTTCGGCAGCGTCGATGAGGTACGCGCCGATCCAGTAGACGGCGAGCATCAGGCCGTTCATGATGGTGTTCATCAACGGCATCATGATGGCCATGGCGCGGTTGGTGAACAGCTGGGTTTCGGTGAGTTCCTTGTTGGCTTCGGTGAACTTGGCTTCCTGGTAGTCCTCGGCGTTGTAGGCGCGCACCACGCGCAGTCCGGTGAGATTCTCGCGGGCCACAAGGTTGATGTTGTCGGTCAGGCGCTGCATGGCCTTGAACTTCGGCATGACGAAGTGCATGAGCACGGCGATGACCACCAGCAGGATGGCCACGGCGATGCCGGTTGCGAGCGTCCAATCGAAGCCCTTTCCTGCGATCTTGCACACGGCCCACACGGCCATGATCGGCGCTTTGACGATCATCATGAGGCCCATGGTGATGAACATCTGGATCTGCGTGATGTCGTTCGTGGAGCGGGTGATGAGCGACGCGGTGGAGAAACGGTTCATTTCCGCCGGTCCGAAGCTTTCCACCTTGTTGAATTCGAGCGAACGCAGGCGCTGGCTGAACGAGGCGCCCACGCGCGCGGCGATGAAGCCGGTGACGATGGCGCAGGCCGCCGAGCCGAGCGAGACGAGCAGCATTTTGCCGCCGGCCACCCAGATGTCGCGCATTTCGCTGCCGGGGGTTTCGACGAGCTGCGTGATGTCGGCCATGTAGTCCGGCAGGGTCAGGTCAAGCCAGATCTGACCGACGATGCTGACCAGCGCGACGAGCATCTGACCGATCTCCGCTTTGGAGAGGTATCGTACGATGCGAAGCATGCTTGGTTCCTTCTCTTACGTTTTGTGTTTTGCTTGTTTTCTTACGATTAGTTTTTGCGATTTTTCGCGGTTTTTGCGATTACTGGATTGCGATTACTTACACTGTGAATTATTTACAGCGTAAGATACTACGCGTCTTCCTGTGCGTTTCCTGAGAACGCGGCTTTGACCTCGTCCGCCGTGGGGCGCGGTTTGCCGGGCATGCACAGCGACATGTACGTGGTGAATTCCTCGGTGAGCTCAACGAATTCGCGCGCGCGGCGCTCCCCCATCTGCGAGAAGATCCAGCAGATCGCCTCGCGCATGCTTTCGCGCTGCCGTTCGGCGCGTTCCCTGCCGGCTTCGGTGAGGTTCACGTGCACCACACGGCGATCGTCGGGGTCGGATTCGCGTGTGATCTGGCCTTTTTTCTCCAACGCGGACAGCAGTGTGGACACGCGTCCGGTGGTGGTTTTCATTGAAGAGGCGAGCTGCGATGGCGTCAGCGGGCCTTTCCTATAGAGTTCCTGCACGGCGAAGGGCTCGCCCTTCGCGCCTTTCACCATCTCCTGCTGCATGCGCGAACGTTTGTCCCATGTGTTGGTCGCCAATTCGTGGAACAGTTCCTCTTCAAAGCCCACGAGGCACCTCCTTCCGTCGCAATCGCCGTCATAATATCTTACAGTGTAAACATTTTACAGTGTAAGTTATTCCCAGAGCGATTTTGCAGCGAGCAAGCTACAGAAGGCACGAAAAAGGCCGCGGCCCGAATCGCGATTATTGTGCGGAATCGGGCGCGGCCAATCGTACGTATTGCGCGGAATTCAGCCGCGACGGGCGTCGACGGAGGCGTTCAGCATCGCCAGCTCATCCTGCGTGAGCGTCAGTTCGGTGGCGGCGAAGGAATCGTTGATTTCCTGCGGATTGCGGGCGCTGGGGATGGTGAACAACCGCTCGTAGCGGCTCAGTTCCCAGGCGAGGACCACGCGCTGGTAGGAGCAGCCATGATTGCCTGCGACTTCACGGAACGGGTCGTACGCGCGCTGGTCGAACGCGTCGAGGAAGCCGCCGAGGGGGCTCCAGCACACGAACGCGAGTCCAAGTTCCGCGCAGTGCTCCATCGTATGCTCAGGGTCGGGGTGCGAGGGCGAGAACTGGTTCTGCACGGCGATCAGCTTGTCGCCGAGAATCTCGCGGGCGATGTCGATCTGCGCGTTGTCCACGCGGGAAATGCCCGCGTACCGGATCACACCCTCGTCAAGCAGCTGCTTCAGCGCGCCGACCTGGTCCTCATAAGCCACTTCCGGGTCCGGTCCGTGCGAGTACAGCAGGTCCAGCGCCTCCACGCCGAGGTGCGCGGCCGACTCCTTCGCGTCGCAGATCATCGTTTCCGGACGCGAATCCGCCATCCACCCGTACTGGCTGCCCACAGCCTGCAAATGCTGGCGTTCCGGCTCGTTTTCGGCAACGTTCGGCGCCTCCATGGTGCGGCGATAGCCGGTTTTGGTTGCAATCAGCACTTCGTCGCGCGGACCGTCCCAGCTGGCGAGCGCGTCGCGCACCATTTTTTCGCCGTAGCCCAGGTCTTCGGCGGTGCCGGTGCCGGGTTGGCTTGGCAGGTAATACGACCAGGCGGTGTCCAGATATCGCACGCTCGCGTCCAAGCCGGCGTGAATCGTGCGGATCGCCGTATCGCGGTCCGGGCGGCCCTCAATCGCCAACGCCATCGTGCCCATGCCGAGCCGTGGAATCGCAAATCCCGCCAATTCGCCCATGTTTCGTGCGGTCGTCATAACCGTCTCCCTTCCGTCGCCACATCCGTCGCTACAAAATCCGCCACCCATTCTCGCACAAAACAGCGCGGAGCGGGTTGTCGGGCGGGTGCGGGAAGATGAGGGCACAACCGAACGGGAGCCGAAAGGCTGAGAGGGAGCTCGACGAGCTTCGACCGAGGACTTGATGCGGGTAATGCCGCCGTAAGGAGACGGGTTGTTCGCGCCGCGAGGCGCATCTCATTTCCGTTCGCGATAACCGAATATCGCGTGATTAGGGTCACGGAGGGGCGCACCACCTCATAGGGTACGGTTCCTTCGGCGACCCTTTTTTCGTACCAACCGTGAATGTCCGATTCATCGGAAGCAGACGCTCGGAAGCCCACAAAGCAGTTCTGAACGTCCGTTTCGGCGGGAACGACACTCATGGGGCCTGACATACAGAAGGGAACCGAAATGATCATCAACGGCAAGGAAGAGGACGTCGCCACGCCGATCACCGTGGCCGAACTAGTGGAGCAGCGCGGTCTGCGCGCCGACCGCGTGGCCGTGGAGCTCAACGGCGAGATCGTGCCGCGCGCCCAGCGTGCGCAGACGCAGCTCAAGGGCACCGACACGTTGGAAATCGTCACGTTCGTGCAGGGCGGCTGAGCACAGCAGCGAAACAAACCATACGAGCGGAAACGAGAACACGAGAACAACCATGACTTTTGAACCATCCGCATCGCAGGCGCAGATCGACGCCCGCCAGCACGCTTTCGACAACCAGCCCGACCCGGCCACCCTGGTCAGCCGCGAGGAGATCCGCGCGGCCCTGCTCGACCGTCACACGGCCGCCACGCAGGACAAGCTCGACGCGGCGCACGTGGCCATCTGCGGCTGCGGCGGCCTCGGCTCCACCATCGCGGTGGCGCTGACCCGCATCGGCGTCGGCCATCTGCATCTGATCGACTTCGACCGCGTGGATATGACGAACCTGAATCGCCAGCAGTATTTCCTGAAGGACCTCGGCCAGTACAAGACGGAGGCGCTGCGCAGCAATCTGCGCCAAATCAACCCGTTCACGGACATCACCATCGACACCGTCAAGGTGACCGACGAGAACGTGCCGACGCTGTTCGAAAACGAGGACATCATCTGCGAGGCGTTCGACGTGCCGGAAAACAAGACGATGCTCGTCAACGCGGTGCTGGAGAATCTGCCGGGCAAGAAGCTCGTCAGCGCGTCCGGCATGGCCGGCTTCCGCAGCTCCAACCTGGTGAGCACGCGTCGCGTTTCGAAGAACTTCTACTTCTGTGGCGATGGCGAGACGGCTCCGGTACCGGGTGCCGGCCTGATGGCGCCGCGCGTGGGCGTGGTCGCCTGCCACGAAGCGAACATGATCACGCGACTGATCCTCGGCGAGGAAGACGCCTGACGCACTGCTACGTTACTCCACTGCCGTAATCGAAATTTTTATTGCGATTACAAACGCACGTTGCACACAACACAACAGCGACGCAACGGCAACACAACAGCAGCACAGCAATCGCAACAACAGCAACACCAAACACCCCAACGAAAGGAACCGACGATGAGCACCGAAAACACCATCACCACCGCAGCAGCCGATGTTGCGGCCGCACCGAACGCCACGCTTGACGAGCTGGTCGGCACCACCACGAACACGGCGATTCTGCCAGAGCCAGACGCGCACGCGTACGACGAGATCGCCACAGGAGACGCCGATCCGTTGATTCTCGGCGGCCACAAGTTCACGAGCCGTTTCATCCTCGGTTCCGGTCGTTACGACCTGAACCTCATCAAGGCGACCATCGAGAACGCGGGCACGCAGATCGTCACCATGGCGCTGCGCCGCTGCCGCACCACCGAAAACAACCTGCTCGACTACATTCCGAAGGGCATCACCATGCTGCCGAACACGTCGGGCGCGCGCAACGCCGAGGAGGCGGTGCGCATCGCACGTCTGGCCCGCGAAGTGTGCCAGACGGACTTCGTGAAGGTGGAAATCGAGCACGAGGCGAAGTATCTACTGCCAGACAACGAGGAGACCATCAAGGCCACGGAAAAGCTGGCCAAGGAGGGCTTTGTGGTCATGCCGTACATGTTCCCGGACCCGATCGCAGCGAAGCGTCTTGAGGACGCGGGCGCAGCTTGCGTGATGCCGCTCGGCGCGATGATCGGCTCGAACAAGGGCCTGCGCGCACGTGACTTCATCGAGGTGATCATCAAGAACTCCAACGTTCCGGTGATCATCGACGCGGGCATCGGCCGGCCGAGCCAGGCCGCGGAGGCCATGGAGATGGGCGCGGACGCGGTGATGGCTTACACGGCAATCGCTTCCGCCGGCAACATTCCGCTGATGGCGCGCGCCTTCAAGAACGCGATCGAGGCGGGCCGTGAAGCGTACCTGTCCGGCCTGGGCAAGGTGACGGAAGATCACGCCGTGCCGTCCAGCCCGACGAACGAAGCCGACTACATCGGCTGATTCGCGCCGATTTCGTACGATTCGTGCACTAACGTTTCGCACTGTTTTATTGCGATTACACGACGAGGGTCGGTGGAAACGCACATTTTCGCAAGGTTTCCACCGACCCTCTTTCGTCAGATGCGCGGCACGTAGCGCAACACGCGCATGCCACGCATACCGCAGCGACAGGCAATACGTCTACTTCCCTAGAGCCGCCTTCAGGTCGCGGTTCTGGAATCGCTCGTGCAGCAGGCAGTAGCCGCCGAACACGACGAGCCACAGCAGGCCGGCGATGGCGGAACCGCGCGTATCTGCGGACAGGAACAGCGTGACGTACACGAACACGTAGAACGCAATCGCAATCCAGTCGCACACCTGCCATGCCGGCATGACGAAGCCGTCCGGCAGGAAGTCGGCGCTTTGACGGTAGCGGCGGTGCGCAAGCATCGTCAGCACGTAGATGAAGATCACGACGGCGCTGGCTGCGGAGGCGAACAGCACGAACGCGCTGGAGATACCCGGGATCGCGTTGATCAGCGGGGAGAACAGGATCATACAGCCGGACACGATAATCGCCTTCGCCGGCACCTTGTGATCCGACACCTCACCGAGGCGCTGCATAGCGGGCGATTCGGAGTCCTGCGCAAGCTGGTACAGGTGGCGGCCCGCCGAGTAGATCAGCGAATTGAGTGCCGACGCGGCTGCGGTGATCACCACGAAGAACACGAGCGCGGCGGCCCAGTCGAGGCCAGCGTATTTGAACACCATGATGAACGGGGAGCCGAACGAGCCGTCCGCGTTCTGGTGGAAGTTGCGCCACGGCACGATCGCCATGATGGCCACGAGCGCGCCCACGTAGAAGATGAGGATGCGCATGATCAGCTCGTTGATGGCTTTCGGCAGCACTTTGCGCGGGTTCTGGGTTTCGGACACGGTCACACCCACGAATTCGATGAGCTGGTAGGCGAAGAACACCATCTGGAAGCTCATGAAGAAGTTCATCCAGCCATTCGGCGCAAGCTGGAAGCCGTCGGTAATGTTCGTAAGGCTCACAGTGGCACCGGAGACCGTGCCGTCCACGCCTTCGATATGCGTGGCCGGGTAGCTGAAACCGAGGAACAGCATCACCACGGCGGTGACAATCAGACCCACAATCAGCGTGATTTTGATCATGGAGAACCAGAATTCCGCCTCGCCGAACACTTTCACGGCAATGAGATTGATGCCGGTGAGCGCCACGAGGAAGCACAGTTCGATAAGCCATTTCCACGCGTTGAGGTCTATGCCGAACGTACCGAAGAACGTGACGAAATACGTGCTGACGGCTGTGATTTCGGTCATGCCGGTCAGAATGAGCACGATCCAGTACGTCCAGCCGGCGAACTTGCCCCACCCGCGGCCGAGATAGCGCGTGATGAAGTTGATGAAGGTGTGCTGGCTTGGGTCGCTGTACATCATTTCGCCGATGGCGCGCATCAGCAGGAACATGATGAGGCCCACGCCGATGTACACGAGGATGATGCTCGGTCCGGTCAGCGCGATCGACTTGCCGGAGCCGAGGAACAGGCCGGTGCCGATGGTGCCGCCGATGGCGATGAATTGGACGTGGCGGTTTTTCAGGCCGCGTTCCATGTCGTTGCCTTTGTCGAGGCTTTCGACGGATTTGATTTGCGCGGTTTCCGTCGCTTCGGACGTGCTTGTACCAGTTTTTCCGGTTTTCGTATTCCCAAAAGTCATAATGTTCACACCCTACCGCGCCAACCGCACAATCTCCGCCGTTGTTCGCACCGCGAAATGCGCTATATGTGGCAGATTCGCATCTTTTCCAAAAAACGCTTTGCGACGGGTGGAGTCAGCTTGCCAAGGTTTTCAGCTTGCCACGGAGCGATTCGTTTTCGCGTTCCAGCTCGTCGATGCGCCGAGCCTGTTGTTTGATGATGACAAGCGCCGTCTCGCTGTCAAGGCCGCTGCTCGCGCTGAGAGGTGCAGGCGGCACGGCGATGGCAGCCGCATCGGACGGGACGGGCACGTCAGCGGATATATACCCCCCCCCGACACGTTCGCCCCGTCCAGCGGATGCGGAGCATTTCCAATGTTCGCCTTATCGGGATTGACGATTCCTGCGATGTCGTCGAGTTTCTCCTTGCGCGTCACCGCATGAACATACAGGTTGACGAGCTCCGTAATGATTTCGCCGTTACTCATGTTACTGCTACCACTCACGGATTTGAGGACGGCAGCCTTCCAACGCGCCACACTTCGTTCTATACGTTTATACCCAATCAGTTCCGGCGGCAATCCCGCCTCGCGGAAGATTTTGGTCGGCGATTCCCCCGCAAGATACCGTATGACACACACCTGTTTGAAAGCGTTGGAGTACGTGATGCGGTCTTTCGATACGTTGGCCACCGCCGGCAGATCCCGCAACATTTGGAGCTCGTCCATGCTGAATGATCCTCCACCGCGCATCGTTTTACCCCCTTTGCTATGCCCCGTGATGAAGCAAGTGTATATCCGACTTCTCACAAGCAGCTTTTCAAATATTGCTGACCGTATATCACTTCAACCGGTCGGTCACACGTCAATGCGGGCGATTATGGAATATCCACAACCGCCCGCATTGACTTTTATTGCGAGTGAGTCAATTCACAACTCACTCACACCGAACGCATGCGCTCAGTACGTGCGGCGACGACTCTTGACCGCCACAGCCACGCCAGCGCCACCCACCAGCAGCGCCACGACGGTGAACAACACGGTTCCCGCGGCACCGGTCAGCGGCAGCTGAGTGACATTCTTCACGTTCAGCACGGTAGCGGTGGCATTCGCAGTGGTGTTATCGACCGGTTGGACCTGACGAAGGGCATCCGGCTCGAAGGTGACGAGACCTTCATCTGTGATCTCCACATTGAAAGTGACCCTGAAGTTCTGGGCGTAGCCGGTCGGAGCCTGAGTCTCCACAACCGTGTAGGTTCCTGCCGCAAGACCCGCGACCTTCACCAAACCATCATTCTCAGTAATGAACGTCTTGGCATCATTCTGATTGGAAACAAACGACCACGCACCGTCCTCAGCCTGCTTAAGGAACTTGCCCTCCGCATTCTTGACAACGAACTTGGCGCCGGCTAGAGGCTTGGCCTCATTCCCTTCCTTGCCAATCTTCGTGAACTGGAAACCGTAGGTCTTAAGGACAGTCTTGCCTTCACCGCTGGTACCATCCTTGGTGGTGATTGTGGCCTTGTTGTCCACACTGCCGCTCAAGCCATCCAACGCATCCTTGGTGACGGTGCCCTGGTACGACACGACGATCGTCCTACCGGCCAGCGTTGTGGCATCGGCAAAATAGATGGTCGTGGTGGTGCCGGATTGAGCATTGCCTTCCTGCGTTATCGTGTACAGATCGGGATTCACAGTAGTATGATCTCCGAACTGGACCGTGAAGGCACTCTTTGCCGCAATCTGCAAACCTTTGGACGCAGTATCGGTAATGGTAAAGGGGTACGCATCCCAGCCAGCCGCAGCATGAGGAACGTCCGCGGCCACAGTGAAGTCCACGGTGTCGCCCACCTTTACGCTCTTACCGTTCACATCCACGTCATTCATCCGGGCGAACTTGAGCGGCTCGTCGGTCGGATTCGCGTTCTTCGCGTTGAACTGGCCTTCAGTCGTGATGTTGCCCTGACCGGTCGTCGTATCGGCCGCAATCCTCAGATTGGACAGTCCATTGACGGTGGTGGCCACCACAGCCGGAGTCCCCGACGTCACAGTCGTTTCGCCAGCCTTGGTGAACGTATCCTTCACCAGATACCAGCCTTCTCCGTTCACATTGACCGCCTGGCTCGTATTTGCCTGCTCCGTAGTTACGGTCAGGCCAGTACCATCAGGTCCTGCCGGCGGAGTAATTCCAGCCAAGGTCTTGGCGAAGACACGGAGCTGATCCGCAGTGAACGTCGCCACATAGGCGGCTGGATTATCCTTGTACTCTGTCGGGATGCCGTTGTGGCTTCCATCAGCCGCATCAGCAGCGGTGGTCACAGCTCCCTTCCATGCGTCAACCGTTTTCACTTCGACCGAGCCATCGCCAGGATTCTCAAACATGGCAAACTTGTATGGCGTGTACGTATGGCCTTCCTGTGCGTGGTTAACTTGCAGCAATGGAGCATCATCAGCCTGTGCGGCGGCGACGCCGATGGCCATGCCGCTCAGCAACGTTGCCGCGGCGGCCAGCCCTGCGAAAAGCTTCCTCATCTTCATGAGAATCTCCTCTTCCTTGATTGTTGGTTACTGTTTTCTGCAATCGCGGGAGGCGGGAACCCAACGCGCCCCCGCGATCCGCAAATCCTGTGTTATTCAGCTGAGCCGCTTCTTACGTCTCCACTGGTCGGCCGCAGCGACGGCGAGCAATGCCAGCACGCCAACTCCGCCGGCCGCAATCTGCCACCATCGTTCCGCACCCATGCGGCCCGTCAATGGCAGTGACGATGCCGAAATGTATTGGTTGGTGAACAGCATTGGCTGGGTCTCGTCCCAATTCGAACCAGCGGCACCATAATCGGTTTTCAGCTGGGTCACGGATTCGACAACGGCCTTCCATTCACCGGACGTTCCGTCTTTCATCACGGACACGACCACCCGGTATTCCGCCTGCGAGTAATACATTGCGGAAGCATTACCAGCGTTCTCCGTCACAAGATATGTGTACTCGGCTTCACCTGCGTCATACGTGATGTCGCCGAAGTAAGCAACGTGATCGTCAGACGAATCGCGTTTCACCGTCACCGTGCACGCCGACTGGTTCTTGCAGGAAGCTGGCATCGGCGCGTCTGGATTGGAATCGTCTGCCTTCAGCTTGAAAGTGAACTCGTCGGAATCCTTCCAATCGCGGCCCTTCAGCTCCTTCTGCACGCCAATCGCATGCGTCAGCATGGTCTGCTTCAACGTGTTGGTGATGATCACCGTGGCTTCCTGCGATGCCGTGGATTCCGGCACCGTCACCGCATTGCCGTCAGCAAGATTTCCATCGCCGACCTTGTGCTGGTAGGAAGCCTTCCACAAGTGGCTGTCCGGTTCGACTTCCGTCACCGTGTACGTCTTTTGGGCGCCTGCCGGAATAATCACGTCGGTGGACCATTTGCCGCTATCGTCACGCTTCAGCGTGACCGTCTTATAGGTATCGTTGCCCTGTTTGATATCCACCGTGATGCTTTCCGGCTTGTCACCGTCTCCACTCCACTGCTTTTCGATATGCAGCGTCGAGGAAACCACCTGGATCACCGGATGCGGATACGGATTGCCGCCGCATGCATGATCCACGCCATCGGCCGAGTACGCCAGGCACGCGGAATCGTTCGCATGGAAACCCGGCTGGTTCGAGGACGTGGCGTTTCCCGGCAGATCGGTGTTCGCGTCACCCTTTACGCCGTCATATCCATCCTTACCGGCGTTCAGGTTGGCGGCATACTTGTCATACGCTTTCTGCGTGGGTTTCACGTTGTATTCCAGCGTGTATGTCACGTTGTTGACCAGAGGCTTCAGGAATGCGACCGTGAATTTCTTCGTGCTCGCGTCATACGTCAAGGTGTAATCGACATTCTTAGTCAAGGAGACCACCTTGCCGGAAGCATCCTTGGCAACGACCTTGTAGTTGCTATCCGCAAGCTCGACATAGCCGGAGAGCGTGTCCTCCATGGTCACCTTGGTGTATGCGGATGTGGTGGTCTCGCTCTTCTCAATCTCGTCGAAGATGGCATTCAGCTCCGAAGCGTTCGTGGCGGCCTTGTAATACCCGGCGTCTTTATCTCCGGCGCCACGATTTTCGTAGCTCGTTGCCTTCGGAAAATTGCTGGACACCGCATGCATGAACTGGTTCTCGTTGCTGGAGAGCGAGGACGGGTTGGCACTGGCGAAGATGCCGATGGAATACACGGCGGCACCGCCATCCTTCAACTTCTTGGCAGCGGTAACGGCATTGTTTGCCACTTCTTTTTCAAACCCATTAGACGATGTAGGCGAGCCATCCGTGAAGAAGATAACGACCTTCTTCGCATCGGTTCGAGCACTAGCACTGCCCATCACCTTGACCGCAAGATTGAATCCATTGTCGGCTTGGGTGGCGCCAGCGGCTTTGAGTTTGCTGACTTTGTTCTTCAGACCGTTCATATTCGCAGTCAGATCGCTAACGATTTGGGAGTAGTTGTAGGTGTACCCACCACTTCGGTACATGTCATCCCCGATTTTGTCCGTTTTATCGCCGGCGAACTTCACCAGTCCAACGCGAACCAGTTCGGAACCGGCCTCCGTATTAGTATTCGCGGCTTCATCAAGAAATGCTTTAACCGCTTCTTTCAGTGCGTCTAACCGCTTGGTCCGATCCGTCTTACTCATCGGATCGTCCATCGAACCGGACACATCCAGCACCAGCGTGAAGTCGATCGGCTGGGTGGTGGTGACCGTGGTGCTGTTGACGGCGCCCTTCACATCCACGTTCACGGTGTAATTGCCATCATCGTTCTTCTTGATGCGCTTATGCTTCTCCGGAGCGCCCAACTGAGAACCGGTCTCGTTCTGCGCAACCGACTGCGCCCGATTTGCTCGCGCAATCGGTTGAGCGGACAACGTAACTGGCTGCTCATCAGGTTGTTCAGATTGTTGTTCAACCTCCTGCTCAACCCACTGCTCAGTCTCTTCTTTCGTTTCTTGTTCCGTTTCTTGTTCGACTTGCTGGTAAGCCTCTTGATCTGACGGCTGCTCTTGCTCTGACGGCTGCTCTTCTCCCACCATCAAATTTTGTTCCACCGGCTGTGAATCCTCTTGCCCAGATTCTTGCAATACCGGCTGCTCGATTTGTTGTTCCAAGGCTCCCGTGGCATCTTCCGCCGCCGCTGACGAAGCAGTGACGCACCCCACGCCGGCGAGCATTGCGACCGTCGCGACGGCCGCAATGACACGACGCGTGAACAGACCTGTGCCCCTTGCCCTGTTTCGCTCAAAGACGTGTCTCATACGCCTACCCCCTTGTACCGTTAAGCAATCGGGAAATACCTTCCTCCTTCGACCGGTATATTTGATGCGTCTTCGCTTCACATACCGTCCGACAATCGCTTCGTTGCCTAAACCTTAAGGAGAAAAACAGAGGGATACATACCCTCCCAACGAGGTAATCAAGGGGATATACTTTCCTTGAAATCGCACATATCATCGCGATTCTAGAGTATTCTTACCCCCGTAAATCGCGATGCAAAAACTATAAGCAAACGTTGTCATGTCTCTTTCAGAATTTTCCCCGACAAAAAAGCATCTGTCAAGTGCAACATTAACGCCATCAACCCCTAGTTGCGCTTTGGCCACCAAGCGGCATGCCTACGGACATGCCACGGACAGCGGAGCAGCCAAACCAACAACAAACCGACCAGCAACGTGGCAGCTGACACCACGCCCGCAATCACACGCACATCTTTTGCCGCATCATCCTCCGCGGGAATCTCTTCGGGAATGGCGGAACGTAATGCCGAAACCAACAGACGATGCGTATTCACGCCATACGGGGTGCATGTCATCAACGTCACACGGTCCTCGCCGGGCACGATCTTCAACTTCGACGTGTCATCCGGGTTGATTTCGGTGATGCGATCCACCATATAGCCAAGCGTATGGCCCATCACATCGATATAGAAGTAATCACCAACCCGCATCTCATCCAAACGCGTAAACATTGAGGCTTCAACCAAACCCCGATGTCCGGTAATCACCGCATGCGTATCCTTGCCACCCACCGGCAGACTACTGCCATACAAATGCCCCGCACCGGACGCAAGCGTTTGCTCCGACGTGCCATGGTAGATCGGCAAATCCACAGAAATCTTTGGAATGCGGATGGAACCCATCACGCCATCGCCAGTATCCAGCAAACGCTGGTATTCCGCGTCTTTGGAGCTAGCGGAATCCTTGTTACCATCGCCAGTGGCGTCTGCGCCCGTCGAGCTGGAACCAGAACCGTCGCTGGAGCCAGACTGATTGTTGTTGTACAACTCGGCGAGCGGATCCTCAGCCTCGCCAATCACCGGCTGCCCCGACTTGGCGAGACGCTTGTTGTACGCCCCAGCCGCGGCGAATGCCTCGTCGGCCTGCGGATACGGCCAACCCGCGACGCTCTGTTCGGAACGGGCGGACGTGCTCGCCAGCTTTTGCGCGGACTGGTATTGCAGCACTTTCGGGAAAAGACCAATGCCGATTGCGGAGAAAATCAGCACCGCCGCAAGCACACGCAGGGCAATGGATCTACCCACGTCGGCGCGACGCTCGCGAATTTCTTCGGACACATCGGTCGCCTCGGCGAACGTCGGCGGAACGTAGGTGCGCGTGTTGCGCGTGGTGTCGTGCGAACCGCGCGAGCCGTCGTTGCCATCGTGCGAATCGCCATAAAAATCGTCGGCGCGTAAGTCCTTAATTTGCTGCGGACCGTCGCTTCTCGACCCGCCGCGCGCGCTCCCATGCGGAAAAACTGCCATCAGTCTTACCCCCCTTGAACTGCCAGCCATAGGGAACATTATATTGCACTCCGCCCGCGTGCCTTCTTCCCTGACGATTCCGATAGCATCGGTCGGACCTAGGCGGTCTTTCCGGCCACAGCTCTGAGCGAACCACGTTTTATGCAAATCGTGGGTTAGGTTTTATGTAAATCATGGGTTAGACCCATCAAAACCCTTTGCAGGAGGCCGAAATTGGCATTTTTGCCAAGAGCATCTCTAACCGAGTCTATCCATGGTCAAACTGATGGGTCTATCTGGCTTATAGATGGCGGATTTGGGGCTTTGCGGAAAGGTATCTCGCTTATAGATGGCGGGTGCTAGACGAGAATAGGCGGTTCGGGGGTATGATTTATACCCCCGAACTGGCAAATGGGGCGAACCACCCGCCATCTATAAGCTAGATAGCATAAGTCAGGCCTCAGCGGAGGCAGGATTGGGCCCGACTTCCTTGTCCAGCTTGTTGCGCAACCTCACCACATCGCGCTCGAGCTCGTCGATACGACGAGCCTGCTGCCTGATAATAATGCCGGCCGTGTCACCGTCGAACAGTCCGAGAGACAACGGATGAACGTCATTCGACGCAGCCGTTGCGGCAGGCTTCGGCTCAGTGGCCGTATTGGCGATGTCTTCAAGACTCCGCCTCGTCGCCAACGCACGCTTATACCGCGCCGCAAGCTGCGCTATGATCTCACCATCGGTCATGGTGTTGCTGCCGTTCACGGATTTGATGGCAGCTTCCTTCCAGCGCGCCACGCTACGTTCGATACGCTTGTATCCGACAAGTTCCGGCGGTAAACCCGCTTCACGAAAGATTTTGGTTGGCGATTCCCCCGCAAGATATCGGATGGTGCACACCTGTCTGAATGTGTCGGAATAGGTGATACGATCACGAGTCACATTGGAAACAGCCGGCAATCCACGCAACAGCTGAATCTCCTCGTCACTGAATGCTCCCCCACTGCGCATCGCAATACCTCCCATTGATGCTTCGTTGCTTTCTTTTGCGGATGTGCCTGCGATTCTATGGCCCTCCTTCCGTGCAATACCCCCACTTCACTCCCCTGACTAACAGCCCCCATAACGGTTCACGTTTCCAGATTCCGTTTGTTGCAACACATCCCACTGAAACGCCTTATACCCTCGAAAAACGCAATGTCCACCCACATCGGGTGGCACGTCCAAAGCAACGGTAATATGGCGCAATCCAAGCAATCCCATATGAAATACAGAGCAATACAAAAGGCCGACCCATAATGGGTCGACCTTAAATCACTCCGAATTGGTGTTCTTAACGAACACCGTCAGAGATGGGCGATCAGGCCTCGGCGTTCTGACGAGACTTGATGGCGATGGTCACGCCAGCGCCAGCCACGAGCAGAGCCACAACGGTGAACAGCATGGTTCCCGCAGCGCCGGTGAGCGGCAGCTGGGTGATGGACTTGATGTTCTTCACGGTCTTGGCGGTGGTGTTGACCAGGCCCCACGGATCGGAAGTGGCGGTCTTAGCCAGAACAGCTACACCATTAGAGAAAGACACGGCGAAGCTCGGCTTGATGTCAAGGTAGTTGCCGTTGGCACGTGCAGTTTCCGTGACGGTGTAAGTCTTGGTTGCATCAAGACCAGTGAACACCAGTTTGCCGTTGGCATCGGTCTTCACATCAGTCGTCGCATCCGGAGTATTGGTGGAAGCAGCCTTCTTGTAGGAACCGTCGTCCTGCTTCACGAAGTACAACGCGGTGCCACCGTCCTTCACCTGGAAGGTGACGCCCTCGATACCCTTGCTGTCCGGATCAACCTTGGTGAAGTCGAATCCGACAAACCCAGTATTGGCCTTAATATCAGTGCCGTAGTTGTCAAGCTTGTTGACCACACCATCGGTGACGGAAGCCTCATCATTGACCACCGCGTCGAAGGTGACCTTGATGGTCTTGCCTGCATACTTGGACGGATCATTCACGGTCACATCGAAGGATGCATCCGTGCTACCGGTCACGTCATTAGCTGGAACACTGAAGTCAGTCGCAGCGTCTGCGTCGGAAATCTGAACATCATTGGCATAGAACTTGAAAGTACCAGCCTTGATGGTCAGACCCGTGCCCGGCTTATCGGTGAACTTGAACTCGGTCGGAGCCGGGTTCGCGATAGTACCGGTAAGGGTATAGGTCAGAATGTCGCCGATGGCAGCAAAAAGCTTATTGACTTCCTTAGTCTTTCCGGGGTTGTTGGTGTTCTTCATGTTCACGGTGGCAGCGGCAGTCGGATCGGTTAGAACCTTCTTCTCAGCGTTAACGGTGCCGGAAGCGACAATCATCGGGATTGCCTTGGTCACAGAACCAGTGGCAGACGCGGAATCAATGAACACATAGATACCTGCAGGCAGGGTCGCGGTAGCAGTGTATTTAGCATCCGCACTACCATTCGTAGCAGGAACTGGCTTGCCCAGAGTGAACGACGTCACAGCAGTTAGTTTGCCTTCACTCTCCAGAGCATTAGCAAACTTACGGGTCTTCTCAGGAGAAGCCCACGGACGAGCAGCAGAAACATCCAGAGTGCCGGCATTCAGGGCTGCGGCCAGATGGTCCACCTCAGAATCCGTAGTATCCACACCGGCAGCCTTCAACGCGGAGTCAACGGCAGTCTTATTGTTAGAATTCGTCACCACACCATAAGCAACGTTCTCGCCGGAACCATACTGAACATAATCGCCAATCTTGTATGCTTTCAGTTTGGCGTTGGTCAACTGTTCAGCGGTTTCAGCAGTGAACGTGAACGTCGCGTCCCTCGTCACCGTTGTAGGAGTGTCATCAGCCTGTGCGCTGGCTGCGCCCAATGCCATGCCACCGAGCAGCGTCGCAGCGGCGGCGATACCGGCGAAAAGTTTCCTCATCTTCATGAGAATCCTCTCTTCCTTATTGTTTGATTACTTGTTTTTGCAATCGCGGGAGGCGGGAACCCAACTTGCTCCCGCGATCCGCAAATTTTGATTTGCCGGCCGGAATGCCCTCAAGTTGGTAGGCATTCCGGCCTCACACAGCAACTCAGACGAGTCGCTTCTTGTTATTCCAAATTTCGGCAGCGCCGATAAGCAGCACCGCGAGTCCGCCGATCACGCCACCGACCAGCAGCCACTGGCGTCCCGTCGCACCACCCGTCAACGGCAGCGCCGACACCGCGACATATCGGTTGGTGAAGGTGACAGGTTCAGTAGCAGCACTTTGCGATTCGGGAACCGCTGCACCGTTGTCATCCAGCACCTTGGTCACGGACTTCACGGAAGCCTTCCACTCTCCGTTGGAGTCCTTCGCGACAGTCACGACAACCTCATACTTCGCCTGCGAATAATGCAATGAAGCGATAGAGCCCTTGACCTCCGTCACGTAATACGTGTAAGAGGCATCGCCAGCGTTGTAAGTGATGTTGCCGAAGGACGCGGTATGGCTGCCCGAATCGGAGTTCACCTTCACCGTGCAAGGTTGATCGGCTTCGCACTTATCCGGCAACGGCGCATTGCCCTTCGCCGCCAGAGTGAAATCGAACGTGTCGGAGGTCTTCCACTCGCGTCCGGCCAGGTCCTTCTTCACCGAAATCGCGTTCTCCAGGGCAACCGTCTTCAACGTGTTAGTGATGGTCGCGTTCAACGTGCCCGCATCGGCATTGGAAGACCACACCATCTGCTTGGTCAAGTCGACATTGTTTCCCGTATAGGAGACGTCATATCGGTCATTACCAGAGATTTCCGCCACGGAATACGTGTATCCAGGAACCAGGTTGTCGACAGTCGTCTGCCAACCATTGCCCTTATTCAGGGGGATTACGCCACCGACGTTCTCCAGCTGAGCATTGGAATCGCCGCTCTTCTTACGCTGCAACTGCACCGTAACGGAACCGTCATCATGCTTGCTCGCACCATCCGACCATTGCTTGACGATCTTGATCTTGCCGAGCTTCACCTGCACCACAGGATGCGGATACTCGACTTCAGTCCGTGCGCATGACGTAGCTCTATTAACCTCGGTAAGCACGCAATAGTTTAATCGCGCGTCCACATTGGAATAGAATCCCCGCTGGCCCGCAGATGCGGTGCCAGTATTCGGCTCTCCCGCATTCGGGTATTGCTGGTTGCCGGCATAAGTGGCATAGGCGGCATCGCTTGGCTCGACCTTGAAGGATACGTCGATGCTGTCGGCTTTCTCTGCGACGATACCGTCTGCGCCGTTAAACGTCACCGTCACCGTGCGATTGCCAGATTGATCGACACCGTACGTGGCCGTATATCCGCTCGTCAGCTCCTTATTGCCGTTTTTCACCGTCACATACCGCGTAATGTTGGTACCGGCAGCCATGCCAGCGAAATCGACCGGGTCGACCCACTCGGACAAGGTGTCAGTGATGGAGAAGACCTTGATCTTCGCGGATGAGGTGATGCTGGAATAGATCTGGTCGAATGCTTGCGTCAGATTCTCAGCATTCGTGCCATCGAATTCCTTACCGTTCACTGCATTGGCTTCACGGGCGAAATCGGACATTCTATTGGCGTCAGTCGAAGCCTTCACCACATAGAGTGCGGCATCATCGCCACGATTGTTAGCCTCGGCCAGAGCGGCAGCATAATTGAAACCGTATTCATCGCTATCTCCTGCACCGTACGCGCCATCGGAACCACCATCAGGATTTTCACCCCACATGTACCGTTGTGCTTGACAGGACGCTCGGGTCGTATATTCCGGATGAGCAATCCGACGACCCCAATAATCATCGGAATAGCACCCGCTGTACGAGGTCGTACGGAACGTCGGATTGCCATCGGACAGGAAGATGATGTGTTTCCTCACGCCCGTGCGTCCTTGCAGACTATTCGCCTTCTTAAGCGCGGCCTCCCAGTTGGTTCCACCATTAGGCTTGCTGGACACAGCTGTTTTGATCTTGTCGACAGATGTGGTGAAGCTCTGCTTAGTCGAGGCCTTGTCGCTGAATGTCACAACCGCCATTTGGACTTGTTGAGATTCCGATAATTCGGAATTCGCCTTGGTCAGTAATTTCTCAGCAAGCTTATTTGCCGCGTTCTTCGCGTTAGTATCACGATTGTCGTTTTCATCCTGCATACTGCCGGACTTATCCATGACCAGCACAATGTCGGCTGGCGTGGCGATAGTGGTTTCGGAAGAAGCGCTATCACCCGAAGCATTCAAATGCAACTCGTACTGGTCGCCATCACCACCAACGACCTTTTCGATGGTCTTATTGTTTTGTGGCTTCACATTGGAATTGATAACAGTCACATGGCTGGTATCGCTCACCTTGAAAGAATGGGTTTCCGCATAGGAACCACCATTTCCATCGTTGTGCTGCGACAACGCCTCACCATTCGCGGAAACAGTGTATTTGCCGGAATTCAGCTCACGCACCGAATAGGTTGTGTCATCAGAGAAATCATTGGATTGCACACGAGCAAATTGGCCTTTGGCCAAAGTGATCACACCGTTCGAACCGGTGAAACCAGAGCTGACAACCTGATTGGTGGACGCATTGTAAACGCTGTATTTGCCTTCATATGGCGTTTGCGAGCCATTGGCGAACAGCTGGAATTGGAACTGTTGACCGGCTGGAATAGTGCCCAATGTCTGCTTTTCAATGTCAATGGCCTTGGACGGCTTCACCGGCAGATTGAAACTGATCTTGCAGTTGGATCCGCCGTCGCCGCGTTCCAGATAGAAGAAGCTCAGATGATGTGTCGCATACGCCTTGGAATCCCACTTCTTTCCCGCTTTTCTAAATGCCTCGGTGATTGTTGCGGCAGGAGTGTCTCCATGACTCTGAACCTTGTCGTACTTGATCTTGTCGGCGGCGAAATCGATGCTGCCACCCAACGCCTGATGGATACCACCCAAATCAAGCACCAGCACATCATCGATGAACACCCACACATCGTCGTCACCGGTAAAGTCGAACACCATGTTCTGATTGTTGACTTTGCCATCTTTAGGCATATAGAAATCGGCCCCAAGGTTCATGCCGAACGAATACCTATTGTCGTCGCTGTCATTGCCAAACGGCGTGAACAGCGGGTCACGATTCCCGCTCTGGGTCTGATTGGTCAATTCGAATCGATTGCTATTGTGGTCATATTTCGCATATTTCGACGCCGCATCGAAACTGTAATTCCCTTGACCATCCGAAGTCAGCAAACCACCTTCCGGCGTGTGATTAGTCACAACGGTATTATCAGACGCACCGCCGAAGAGATAATCCAGCGATCCGTTGCCATCCGCCATGGTCGGGTAACCGTTAGTCAGCAGAGGCTTCACAATGCCCGTGTACGCACCTTTGCCATCTTGAACATAGCGGTTATAGCCGGTTTCGTCTCTTCCGTTCTTAAAATGCAACGCATGATTATTGTTGATGGAGTTGCGATTGTAATCATGCAGACCAATGCTGATACCATTCTGCTGCTCAACAGTGGCATTGACGTCATTGGCTAGTGCAGTAGAAGTGGTGGCGTAGCCCATGCCACCAAGCATGGCGACCGCGGCTACCGCAGCTACGATTCGCTTGGCAAAGTTCCCTTTTGGCTTTGCCTCAGATTCATGTACATGCCTCATGTGCATTGTCCCCTTAATACCGCGCTTCAACGCGGTTTCCGTCTCTAACACCGTCCGCGCATCACGCACCGGCACATGCTATGTCCAGTACGGATACACTTCCGGCGCTCCCATCTTGAATGTAGGAGAAAAGACGTCGGGAGATGCACACCCTAAGTGCGGGAAAGTCGAGGTATTATACCATCGTCAACCGTTGCAATCGCAACGTTTCACAATATGGGTGATACCCGAATAAAAAAGCCGGCAGGGGGCATCGGCAAACAGCGGTCGTTAGCCACGCTTCGGCCACCAAGCCGCATGCCTACGGATATGCCACGGTCGCCCGCGCAACCATGCCAGCAGCAGACCGAGCAGCAACGTGACCACCGCGGCCGTGGTCGCAATCGTTCGCGCATCCTTCGCCGCATCATGCTCCGCCGGTACCACGTCGGGAATCGGCGAGCGCACCGCAGAAACCAACAGTCGATGCGTATTAACGCCGTACGGGGTGCACGTCATCAACGTCACCCGGTCTTCGCTGGGAACGATCTTCAGCTTCGAAGTGTCATTCGGTTCGATTACCGAAATGCGATCCACCTTGTAGCCGAGCGTGCGGCCCATCACTTCGATGTAGAAGTAGTCGCCGACGCGCATCTCATCCAATCGGGTGAACATCATCGCATCCACAAGCCCGCGATGCCCGGTGATCACGGCATGAGTGTCCTTGCCGCCCACCGGCAGACTACTGCCATACAAATGCCCCGCACCGGACGCAAGTGCCGACTGCGACGTGCCATGGTAAATCGGCAGTTTCACAGAAATTTTCGGAATGCGGATAGTGCCCATCACACCGCTGCCGGAATCCAGCAGGCTTTGATATTCCGTATCTTTGGCGCTGGCGCTGTCTGATTCGTTGGAACCGGATTCACTGGACCGCGAGCTGCCCTGCGCCTGGGAGAACGGATCCTTCGCCTCGCCGAGGATCGGCTGGCCCGATGCGGCGAGCCGTTTGTTGTATTCCTTGGCCGCGGCGATCGCGTCGTCGGCCTGCGGATACGGCCAACCCGCAACCGCACGTGCGAATTGGTCCGACGTATTCGACAGTTCGTGCGCCGACCGGTATTGCAGCATCGCCGGAAAACCGCCGATGCAAATGGAAATGACGATCAACAGCGCAGCGGAGACACGCATGGCGACGGTTTTCCTGCGGCGGCCACGCCGTCTGCGCATATCGTCGGAAACGTCGATTATCTCGTTGAAAGACGGTTCCGCGCCTTCCGTACGTTCCATGTTTTTCATACGTTTCGCACGCATCACTGGATGAACTTCCGCAGCACGCGTTCCAGCTCGTCGATACGCAACGCCTGCTTGGCTATCAGCATGTCGCATTTGTTGATGGTCAGCTGTGCCTGTGCAAGTTTCGACAGCATATCCTGCGATGCGCGCGATTCCTGCGACTTGTCCGAGCCTTGCGATTGCACGCCGTTGCTTCCCGACGCGCCAACGTTTCTCGTCGCGACGTCGCTTCCCGACGTCCCTGCCGCGCCAGCGCCATAAAGATCCACCACGGACTGATCCACATCGTCTCCGCGCAGTTCGATGGCTTCCAGCTCGTCATCACAATCCTGCATGTAATGGTTCGTATGTTCGTTCCTGCGCTTGTTCCGCTCCTCCTGCTGCTTCCAGCGCGCGATGCACCGTTCCACGCGCTTGTAGCCGATCAGCTTGGGGTCGAGACCCGCCTCCCGAAAGATGGCCGACGGCGATTCGCCCGCGTTGTACCGGCACATGACCTCGACCTTAAAGCGATCGGTATACCGGATATGGGATGGGCTCACGCTTTTGACCGCTGGCAGGCTGGCCAGATACGCACGCTCCTTTGCTGTGAATTTGCCATCAATCATTTTTTTACACCCCCTAAATCGCCTAAACAGCTCGATTCAGCATCATATCGGGCTCTTTCCATTAACACCCTCGTTAAAACCCTCGAACGAAAGACCCATCCCCTTCAACGAAAAGAGGGGGCCAACCTTCAAACAAAACAGTCCCGCCATTTTCCACGGATAATAAAAGCTCATAGACCCCCCCCCCATAAAATTAACAAAAACTTAACCTCACCCCCAGCGCGTCATGGGGGTCACCGCGTATCCGAGCACCGTCACGCAGACTCACTAGGCTGGAAACATGACGCAAGAGCTTGTTTCCCTAACCATCATCATGGCGGTGGCGGCCGTCAGCCCAATCGTGGCGCAGCTGATCCCGGGCAAGTTCATTCCGCAAACCGTGCTGCTGCTCGCCGCCGGAACCGCGCTCGGCCCGTACGGACTAGGCGTGATCGAAGTAAACGACGCTGTGAAACTCTTGAACGAGCTCGGCATGGCGTTCCTGTTCCTGCTCGCCGGCTACGAAATCGACCCCAAACGACTCGCCGGACATCAAGGCAAAGTCGGACTGCTTACATGGGGAATCACGCTAGGCCTCGCCTGGCTGGTTGTGACATTCCTTCCGTTCTTCACCAAGCAAGGCATCAACGGCGTAGCCACGGTAATCGCACTCACCACCACCGCGCTCGGCACGCTCATGCCGATTCTCAAGGAACGCAACCTCGAAGGCACCCCCATCGGCGACGCCATCATCTCGTACGGAACGTGGGGCGAACTCGGCCCAATCCTTGCCATGGCCATCCTGCTATCCACCCGAACCGGCTGGCAAACCATGCTCGTGCTCGGCGCGTTCCTTGCCATCTGCCTACTGTGCGCGATGCTACCTACGAAAGCACTGAGAACCGGCCATCGCCTGTACCGTTTCCTTACGGAAAATGCGAACACGTCATCGCAAACGCTCATGCGACTGACCACATTCCTGCTCATCTTCCTTGTCACCATTTCCGCGCTGTTCGAACTCGACGCGGTGCTCGGCGCGTTCGCCGCGGGCTTCATCCTGCGTTACATCATCCCCGACGGCAGCAAGTCGCTGGAAATGAAGTTGGAAGGCGTCGGCTACGGCTTCCTCATTCCTGTGTTTTTCGTGGTGTCAGGCGCCGCGATCAACGTGCGCGCCGTGGCAGGCCGACCCGCGCTGCTCGTCGCGTTCATCGTCATGCTCATGCTGATTCGCGCGGTGCCCGTATATGTTGCGCTATCGCTCGACAAACGCAAGAATCCGCTGTCATCGCATCATCGCGTCACCGTAGCCCTGTATTGCACGACCGCGCTGCCAATCATCGTCGCCGTCACGTCGCTGGCGGTGAAGGTCGGCACCATGCAAAGCGACACCGCGTCGACACTGGTCGCAGCCGGCGCGATTACGGTGTTCCTGATGCCGCTGCTCGGCTCGATCACGTATCAGGTGGCCGACATCCACCCCGTCACCGCGGTTCGGGAGATTGCGCACACGCCATCCGAATGGCGTGCGATTGTGCGCGAGCACGTGCAGGTACGTGCGCTGCTGCACCATCAGGACCGGCTCAAGCGTATGGCAGAGACGTTGGAATCGCTGGAAAAGCAGGAGGGGCTGAACGGTTTGGACAGCCGTCGCGCCGAACTTGTGGAACGTGCGCGCCTCGAAATCGACCGCCAACTCAAGGAACTCGGCCTGGACCCGCAGCTCACCACCCAACTCCCCCACAACTACCGCTACCCGAAGAACTGAGAGGGCTTCGGAGGGGCGCTACTCCACGGACTTGAGGGAGCTGATGGGGTCGATGCGGTCGAGGACGGGGTTGACGAACAGCTGCACGAGCAGCGCGAAGGCCATGGTCGCCACGGCCGCGATCACGTAGCTCAGCGGCTTGACCTCCACCTCGAAATACAACGATGGCATGTTGAGCGCCATCGTCAGCATGCCGCCGACGAGCCGGCCAAGCGGCAGGCCCAGTATCACGCCCATGACGGTGAGGATCATCATCTCGCGGTTCACATAATGGTGCACTTCGCGGTCGAAGAAGCCAAGCACCTTGAGCGTGGCCATCTCGCGCACGCGTTCTGACACGTTCGTATTGGCGAGCGTGAACAGCACCACAAGCGCCAGACCGCCGGCGAGCGCCACGATCAGCGCCACCACCGCGCCCATGAGGTCGAATTTGAAGCTGTCGGCCATGTGCGCGCAGCTTACGGCCTTCATCACCGAACTGTCCTCTTCGAGCGATTCCGCATAGTCGGTTTGCGAAGTGTCGGAGCCGGAAAGCTTGGCGAGCATGGCGTTCCACGTCAGAGCCTCGGAATCCTCGGAACTCTTGGAATTCTTGGTGTTCTTCGCGTCTTTCGAGTCGAAAAGCTTGGCGTAGTAGGTTTCGCTTACATACACATCCGAGCCGATGAGGTTGCGATTCACCGCGCTCACCTTCGCCGTGGCCTGCACGCCGTCGCCGTTGGTCAGTCGCACCTTGGAACCGGCCTTGACGCCCAGCGCGCTTGCCGCCGACTGCGCGACGATCACGCCATCGTCATCGAGTTTCAGCGAACCGGTTTTGCCGACGCCGGACGTGCCCAGTATGCCGGACGAGACCGGCTGCAACGTGACCATTTCGCCCAAATCGGACAGATGCTTTTCCGGCACCGCGACCAGCTGGATGCTTTCGCTGCCGCTGCTGCCGGCCTTGCCGCTGTCACCGTCGCCACTGCCCGCAACCGTCAAATCGCCCGATTCTATGCGCACGTCAAGCGATGACGTGACGCGCCCGTCTGACGCGACTTTCGTGCGCATCGCCGACGCGTCCGAATCGTCGGAAACCACCATCAGGTCGTACTGGTAGATGTCGCGGTATTGCTTGATGCCGAGGTCTGCGACGGTGTCGTTGATGGCCAGGCCGCAGACGATCAGCGCGGTGCAGCCGGCCACACCGCCGACCGTCATGATGAGGCGCGACTTGAAGCGGAAGATGTTGCGCGCGGTCACTTTGCCGAGGAAGCCGATGCGATTCCAGACCGGCCGAATCCGTTCCAACAGAATGCGCGAGCCGGCGCGCGGCGCTTTCGGACGCATCAGCGCGGCGGGCGTCTGCCGCATTTCCTGCACACACGCGTAGATGGTGGCGGCGAGCACGCCGACCACGAACAGCGCGATGCCGAGCGAGCCGTACAGCCAGTCGTATTCCAGTCGCAGGCCGGGCATCACATACATGCCTTGCAATACGACCAGCAGAAATGCCGGAATGCCAAGGAAGCCGGCGATCAGGCCGAGGCCGCCGCCGATGAGGCAGGCGAGCAGCGCGAACAGCAGGTAGCGCGACGCGACCGCCAGCCGCCCGTAGCCGAGCCCCACGTACGTGCCGATGAGCGAGCGGTCCTCTTCGACCATGCGCGCCATGGCGGTCAGGCTCATCATCACGGCCACCAGCAGGAACACAATCGGGAACGCGTTGCCGAGCGACTGGATGGAGTCGAGGTCGGATTTGAGCGCGCTGAACCCCCCGAGCGACTGCCGGTCCTGCACATACCAGCGCACTTGCGGAATGCTGGTTTTCAGCTCGTTTTCCTTGGTTTTCAGCGTTTGTTCGGTACTTGCCTTCTGCTCGTTCAATTGCGATTGCGCCTGGTCGAGCTGCTGCTTGGCTTGCGTCAGTTCGGGACTAGCGGCGATGATGGTTTCACGCATTGTTTCACGCGTGGTTTCGTCAAGTTGGGGGTTGGGTGCGTTTGTGCCTGCCGCGGCTGCCGCGTTTGGTGCGCCTGCTGCGGCTGCCGCACCTGCGTTTGCCGCGGCCGCGCTTGCCTGCATGTCGACAATCTGGTCGACCTGCTGGTTGAATTGCTGCCGATTCGCGTCGATTTGCGACTGCGCGTCCGCGAACTTCTTGTCGGCTTCCGCACGCGCGTCGACGATCTTCTTGTTGCCCGCGTCGAGCAGTTCCTGCCGACGGGCCTTCTGGCGGTCGGTTTTCACGGTGCCGTCGATGCGGTCGGTCACCTGCTTGACGGTGTTTTCGTACGATTCGTCGAACGTGCTTTCGGCGGCCGCGCCCTTGACGAGCAGCGTGGCGGACGTGTAGAGGGTGCCGGTCACGCCATCGGACGGCGCGAAGAACGTGTAGTCGGTGGTGGCGGTGGAACGGAACGAGGTCATGGCGGAGTAGCCGTCCGGGTTGCTCAGGTTCTGCGGATCGAGCACCACGCCCACGATGGTGAGCTTGGTCGGGAAGCTCGGCGCCTCGTCCGTACCGCTCGCTTCGTTCGTGCCGGAATTATCAGTGCCGGAATTATCAGCATCGGAAGTATCGGAGGAAGCCGATTCGGGGGTTACGGTGAGGCGGCTGCCGATACGCTTGCCCGAATCGCGAATAAATTTCCTGGTTACCGCGATTTCGCCGGCTTTCTTCGGCATGCGCCCTTCCTGCAAGTATGGCTGGTCAATGCCGTCCGTGCCGATTTCCTGCATGGTCGCCGACTTGCGGCCGTCCAAATCGAACGTCACTTCCTGCGACCGTTCCGCCTGCACTTTCGCAACACCGTTCACCTTGCGCAACGCGGCGATATCGCCGTTCGACAGGCCCGCGGTGGACAGCACCTGGACGTCGTGCAGGCCCTGCGCGTCGAAAAAGCGGTCGGTGCTGCGGAACGCGTCACGGCAGCCCGCGTAAATGCCGGTGAGCACGGCCACACCGAGCAACGTGATCATGGCGATGGAAATGAATCTTTTCCACGAATGCGCCCACATTCGCAGCATGTCCTTGACGAATGCCATGTCGACCTCCGTTCGTAGCCCCTCATTCCATTGAACACCATGAAGCTTGGAAAGACGCGCCAAACCGCACATCCGCAACACATGTCCAAATCGCGCGTTCGAATCGCACAGCAATCGCGCGAATCGAACTTCTAAACCAAACAACCCGTTAAGCAAACCAGACATTCCGGAACGAACAAACCAACACTTTGCCCGCCGCTTCCCGCTACAATCGGAAACGTTCCCTCACAAAGGGCGAATCGCAAAAAAGCAAGCAAAACAAGCACATGCAAGCGTGCAACAGCACGCAACGCAAGCAGCGAGCGCAACGCACAACGCGCAATCGCAAGGAAACAGAGAAGAGGAAATCTCCATGAGCGACGTCACCGCCGCAAAGAAGCCGCGTGGAACCGACGACGTGCCGGTTCCGCCGACGCTCCGTAAATCGTTGAAAAACCGCCATATCCAGCTCATCGCGCTGGGTGGCGCCATCGGCACCGGCCTGTTCTACGGCTCCAGCGAATCCATTCAGCTGGCCGGCCCGTCCATTCTGCTCGCCTACCTCGTCGGCGGTCTCGCGATCTTCATGATCGTGCGCGCTCTGAGCGAGATGGCGGTCGAGGATCCGAAGGCTGGCGCGTTCAGCTACTACGCGACGCGCTACTGGTCACGGCGAGCGGGCTTCATTTCCGGCTGGAACTACTGGTTCAACTACGTGCTGGTGGCCATGGTGGAGCTTGCCGTGGTCGGCTCGTTCGTGAACTACTGGTTCCCGAACATTCCGAAGTGGGTGTCGGCGGCGGTGTTCCTCGTGGCCATCGCGGCGCTGAATCTCATGGGCGTGAACAAGTTCGGCGAATTCGAATTCTGGTTCGCCATCATCAAGATCGTGGCCGTGCTGGCCATGATTCTCGGCGGCCTGTATGTCGTGATCGCCAACGTGCCGACCGCGTCGGGCATTCGCGCGAGCTTCGTCAACTGGTTCACCGTGGACGGCGGATTCCTGCCGCACGGCCTGATGACCCGCAACGCCGACGGCACGTGGACGGGCCTCTTGATGGCGCTCGTCGTGGTGATGTTCAGCTTCGGCGGCACCGAACTCATCGGCATCACCGCCGGCGAAACCGAGAATCCGCGCACCACCATTCCGAAGGCCACGAACGGCATCATCTGGCGTATTCTCGTCTTCTACATCTGCGCGCTCGGCGTGATCATGGCGGTGATTCCGTGGAGCAAGATCGACGGCGATTCCAGCCCGTTCGTGCAGATCTTCGATTCCGTCGGCGTGCACGCGGCCGCCGGCATCCTCAATTTCGTGTGCCTGACCGCTGTGATGAGCGTCTACAATTCCGGCCTGTACGCCAACTCCCGCATGCTGTATTCGCTGGCAAAGCAGGGCAACGCGCCGGCTTACCTGGGTAAGCTCAGCAAGAAAGGCGTGCCGGTTGGGGGTGTTATCACTTCCGCGATAATTATTGCGATTGCCGTTGTCGTCGTGTTCGTATGGCCGGAATTCGCGTTCAATTACCTGATGTCGATCGCCACGATCGCGGCTGCGATCAACTGGATCATGATCATGGTTACGGAGATCAAGTTCCGTCGCATGGTTGCGGCTGGCGATGGTCCGGCCGAGCTGAAGGGATTGAAGGGCAAGGAAGCGCTCGACAAGATCGCGTTCAAGCTGCCGTTCGCCAACGTGACGCCGTACGTGGTGATCGCGTTCATGCTGCTGGTCGTGGTGCTCATGTGCTTCTCCGCAAGCTACCGCATCGCCGTGATCGCCGGCGTCATCTGGCTGGCGGTGCTGTTCGCCGCCGCCCAGCTTGCGCTTGGCAAGTCCGGCAGCGAGCGTGGCGAGGACGCGGCGGTGATTGTCGACGCGGCTGCCGCAACCGCTGAGTAATCGCACAAAACACAAAACGGCCTCCTCTTCCGGCTTTTGTTACCCGAATCGGCTGGTTACGGTAACAAAAGCCGGATGGGAATGCCGTTTTTGCGATTAGACGGGGCGATTAGACCGGCGCGACCAGACCGACGGCCTCAGTCAGCGGTGCCGTCGGGGGTGACGGGCTCGGCGGACTCGACGGGGGAGGTATGGTCGGTCAGGTCCAGACGGAACGGCTGCGCGGGCAGGCCGTCGTCGTTGAACAGCGGAGCCGGACCCCAACTGCGCCAGGCGTATCGCATCGCCACCGGCTCCGGCACATCCGGAGTCGCCAGCGTAATCGTGCCGATGCTGCGGCTGTTAATCGGAATGCCGAATTCCGTAGCGTTGTAATCGACCACGTTCACTCTGGAATTGACGAGATCATCGATGTCGCAATCCACGAAAATCGCGGCGGTCGCCGGGTGGAACATACCGTCGGAACCGGCCAGTTCGAAGCCGGAACGTTCCGGCACGCGCACCAAAGTCGGCAGCTGGCCATCGAAATCATCGTCGCCGCCGCCGGTCGTGGTGCCTTCGAAATGCAGGCCGTGCGCATAGCGGAAGAACAGGCGTACGCGGCCGTTCGGGTCGCATCGGAAGCCCAACACCGTCGGGCCGTGCACCGGAACGCGATCCATGCCGTAGATTTGCCGCAGCGCGCAATTGGCAAGACGTTCGCCGGGCGTGCGCTTGTCCAGCGGGTGGATGTTGTCGTATTCGCCGCAGTCGATCGTGCAGATGGCGTACACGTTGTCTATGGACTGCGCGGCGTCCCATTGCGCCTCACGCAGCACCGGCCAGCGCATCGGATCGTCGCCGTCCGCAGCCGTCTTGCCGTCGATCCATTGCGGCAACTGCACGATGAGGAACGGTAGATTCTCGCTCCACAGCGCACGCCATTCGCCGATCATCATGCCGAGCAGCTCGCGGTAGAAACCGCAGTATTGCTCGTCTTCCTCGCCCTGATACCACAGAAAACCGGCCAGCGAATACGGCATGATACGTTCCAGCATGGCGTGGAAGGGGCCACACGGACGCCATTGCGATGTAGGGGTGAGCGGCGGCGGCCACGGGCAGGTGCCGCACTGTTCGCTCAACTCACTGCTCGTTGCGTTCGGATTGGTCTGACGCACCGTTTCCACAGCCGCGTTCCATGCGTCCATCTGCGACTGCCATTCGCTGGTTTCCAGTTCGAACTGCTGTTGCGTCTTGCCGGCGATCGCCCGCTGGTAACGCGTCAGATAGTCGCGGCCGGCATCGCTGGAATTGAGTGCGTCCTCGCTCATCCAGCAGCTGATCGACGTGCCGCCGATATAGCAGTCGACAATGCCGACCGGCAGATCGGGGTCGAGTTCGGAGCGCAGCTTGCGTGCGAAATAGTAGGCGACGGCGCTCATCACGCCACTGTTTTCCGGCGACGATTCCTGCCAGCTCGACGTATTTTCCGCATTGCGATTGATTACACCGGTTTTGGGCACATTGTAGAAACGCAGCAGCGGATCGGCGCAATCCTCAAGTGCTTCGTCGGCATGCTCGCTGTTACGCAACTCAAGTTCCATATTGCTTTGGCCGCCGGCGAGCCACACTTCGCCGATAAGCACGTCGTCGAATTCGATGGCATCATTGCCCGCGACGATACGAAGCGTGTACGGACCGCCTTCCGGTTGCGCGGGCAGCATCACGCGCCACTGCGAAAAGCCGTTGACCACGTTCTGCGAAGAATAAGCATGTTCCTGCGCGATCAGGGAGCCGTCAAAGTCGTGTATTTCCGCCACAACCTCCATACCGGCGCAATCGGCAGCCAATGCGCCGAACACCGCAATGGGCTTGTTGCGTTGCAATACCATGTGCGAGCCGAAAATCGCGGCGACATGCAGCACGCCCGAGACATTACGCTCCTCCACCTGCTCCATCTGCGCCGTCATTTCGGAACCAGGCGCAATCCCCGTCGCAGTGACCATTGCTTCAGCTTCCTCATCAAACAATCCTACGTGCCTATCCTAAGCCACTTTCCTACCAAAATGCATGAAGCGTCACCTAAATAAGCACATGCTTGCCCACACAAACGTCATTTTCAGCGATCGAAACGTCGCTTCGGTAGGGGCTTAATCGCAATTCCCAACGGAAACAACATTCCAACGGCCCGAAACGTCGCTTCCGTAGGGGTTTCGCAGGAAAGGTATCACGATTGCGCCGCGACGAATTTTTTACGATTTCGCGGCTCACTTTGTGGACTGGATACGTACCAAAACGGCCACTCCGGTAGGATGGACCCCAGTTTGCAGGACAAAATCCATGCACGAAACCACGAATTTCATCTGCGAATGGTAGAAACCCGAACGCTTTTCAAGCGTTCACCCCACTACACAAAAGGAGTGCCAAGTACAATGGCTGCACAAATCTGGTATGAGAACGACGGAGATCTCTCGGTCCTCGAAGGCAAGAAGGTTGCCATCATCGGTTACGGTTCCCAGGGCCATGCCCATGCGCTGAACCTGCGCGATTCCGGCGTCGACGTCGTCGTCGGCCTGCGCCCGACCTCCAAGTCCGTCGAGCACGCCAAGGAGCAGGGTCTGGAAGTCAAGTCCGTTCCGGAAGCCGCCGCCGAGGCCGACATCATCATGATTCTGGCTCCCGATCAGTACCAGCGCACCATCTGGGCCAACGACATCGAACCGAACATCAAGCCGGGCGCCGCCGTCGCCTTCGCTCATGGCTTCAACATCCACTACGGCTACATCAAGCCGACCGAGGACCACCCGGTCTTCATGGTCGCCCCGAAGGGCCCGGGCCACATCGTGCGTCGTGAGTACGCCAACGGCCGTGGCGTCCCGGTCGTCGTGGCTGTCGAACAGGATCCGCGCGGCGACGCTTGGGACATCACCCTGGCTTACGCCAAGGCTCTGGGCGCCCTGCGCGCAGGCGCCATCAAGACCACTTTCACCGAAGAGACCGAGACCGATCTGTTCGGCGAGCAGAACGTGCTCATGGGCGGCGTGAACAAGCTCGTTGAAATGGGCTTCGAGGTCCTCACTGACGCTGGCTACCAGCCGGAGATCGCTTACTTCGAGGTCTGCCACGAGCTGAAGATGCTCGTCGACCTCATGAACGAGGGTGGCCTGAACAAGGCCCGTTGGTCCTGCTCCGACACCGCCCAGTACGGCGACTACACCAACACCGTCATCAACGAAGACTGCCGCAAGCGCATGCAGTACCATCTGAGCCGCATCCAGGACGGCTCCTTCGCCAAGGAGTTCATCGACGATCAGGACGCTGGCGCTCCGAAGTTCAAGCAGCTGCAGGAAGAATATGGCAACGTGCGTATCGAGACCGTCGGTCCGAAGCTGCGCGCCATGTTCTCTTGGAACAACGGCAAGGATGACGACGCTGACATGGCCACTTTCACCGGCAAGATCGCCCGTGGCTGAGTAACGTCTCGCATTCATTGCGATTAATCGCATTAACTGCGATTGAAGGCCGCCGCCCAAGTTGGGTGGCGGCCTTTCGTTATGCCGGAACGTACGCAACCGTCGCACGCACGACAATATGCAAAAAGCGCCGTCCGCACGAAGCGGGCGACGCTTTCTAATTCGCTAAATAGCTTATGCAGCTAGCGAAGCAATCTCACTGAACCTGGGTACGAGCGATCTTGCCGTTGAAGGACTCAGCCATATCGGCATCGGCGTCCACCTGGTTGTTCCAGGAGAACATGGCGCGCAGCTTCGGGCCAACGGTCTCCAGGTGCGGGTGGCTGTACTCTTCCTGCAGCTTCTTGAACTTCGGAGCGCCAGCAGCCTGGTCATCCATGAACTCCTTGGCGAAGGAGCCGTCCTGGATGCGCTTGAGCTGGTACTGCATACGCTTCTTGGTTTCCTCGGTGATCACGGTAGAGGTGTAATCGCCGTACTGAGCGGTGTCGGAGCACGCCGCAGCTGCTGTCCTACCGCGCGCTCCCGCCCGTGCTCGGCACGCGCGCCGCGCCGGTGTTCACCGTGAGCGTGCTGTCCGCCGGGCAGATCA
>OGYW01000128.1_pt1 | contig 62047 bp, 70 predicted proteins | sample 1576621 | NCBI WGS metagenome assembly OGYW01 (sample SAMEA3541528, study PRJEB24748) | human gut metagenome | biome: human gut; feature: human-associated habitat; material: faeces | place: China | collected 2012 | reverse complement strand
ACCTCTATCTTTTTTTATGTTTTTATGAATACTCGATACATTTCCGTTATACAAATTAAAATTTACAGTAAATTATCAGCTAATTCTTCCATAGTCTTAATATTCTCATCATTCATCGTAGATTTGATCGTTACAACTGGATCTACCATCTCGATATTCTTAAATCCTTCTACGATACCTTTCATGATTTTTGCTGCCATTGGTGCCCATGATCCATTTTCCATAAATGCAACTTTACGTTTCTGATAGTTCTTAGCTTTTAAGTGATGTAAAAAGTCTTCCATGCATGGGAAGATTCCTGCATCGTATGTTGCTGCTGCCAGTACCAGTCTGTCATAGCGGAATGCATCTTCGATCACTTCTGCCATATCATCTCTGGAAAGGTCTGCTACTACAACTTTTGGAGCTCCTTTTGCTTCTAAGATTTCTGCTAATTTCTTTGCTGCAGCTGCTGTATTTCCATGGATAGATGCGTATGCGATCAGGATTCCTTCGTTCTCTGGCTCATATTTGCTCCATGTGTCGTATAATCCAATATAATATCCAAGGTTTTCTTTTAAAATTGGTCCGTGTAATGGACAGATGATCTCAATATCTAATCCTGCGGCTTTCTTTAAGAGATTCTGTACCTGTACTCCGTACTTACCACAGATATTGAAATAATAACGTCTTGCTTCACATGCCCAATCTTCATCTGCATCTAAAGCTCCGAATTTACCAAATCCATCTGCTGAGAATAAGATTTTCTCTGATGTTTCATATGCTACCATAACTTCTGGCCAGTGAACCATTGGTGCCATAACGAACTGTAATGTATGAGATCCAAGAGATAATGTATCTCCTTCTTTTACTACGACTTTACGTCCTTCTAGATCAAATGTAAAGAACTGAGGGATCATATTAAATGTCTTGGCATTACCTACAACCTTAGCTTCTGGATATTTTTCTGCTAATACCTGTAAGCTTGCAGCATGGTCTGGTTCCATATGAGATACTACAATGTAATCTACGTTTCTTCCATCTAATGCTTCTTCTAAGTTTACAAGCCATTCATCTGTCTTGCATGCATCCACAGTATCCATAACGGCTACTTTCTCATCTAAGATCACATAAGAGTTATAAGAAACACCATTTGGTACTACATACTGGCTCTCAAATAAGTCAATGTCATGATCGTCTACACCAATATATTTTACTGAATCTGTAACTTTAATATCCTTCATTGTCTTACCTCCAAAATTAAATTCATTTTGCTTTTTCAACTTTTCTTACTATAACATAGTTTTGCCAAAATATCTACTAGTAATAGTTACTATTTCTAATACAATTTCTTTTCAGATACAAAGATCCCCAAAACAAAACTTCAATCTTGCTCCAGGGATTCTTTATCATCTCTTTGGATGCTTCATGCAACTCTGATTATCTATGCATTGAGAAGCTATCCATATCATAACGTTTTAAGTTGTCTGTGATCTTGCGATCATCTGCGGATTTGATCATTGTTTCTCTGACTTTACGAGCTTTGATGATCTCTTCGTTACGGCTTGGTCCACCAACGCATCCGCCTTCGCATGCCATACCTTCGATGAAGTCTTCTGGTAATCTTCCTCTCTGTAAGAACATTAAAGCTTTCTTACATTCTGCTGCACCGTTAGCTTTGCATACTTTGATATCTTCGTTCTGTTCTGTCTCTTTCATGTATTCTAATACAGAATCTGTTACTCCACCAGAGTTTCCATAGAATTTACCGAAGATCGTAGAATCCTGATATGTATTCTCTGCTGGTTCTAATTCTACGTCTTTTGCTTTCATAATTGCTAAGATCTCGTTGTAGTTTAATGCATAATCTGCATTTCCTTCGATCTTCTGGTCTGCCACTTCTGACTTCTTGGCTACACATGGTCCAACAAATACTGTAACTGCATCTGGATCTTTTGCTTTGATCATTCTTGATACTGCACACATTGGAGATACTGTTGTAGAAATCATATCTGCAAGATCTGGATAATGTTTGCGAATCATGTTTACGAATCCTGGACAGCATGAAGTTGTTTTCTTCTCACCGTTTCTGTAAGCTTCTAACCATTCTTCTGCTTCGCTGCATGTTGTCATATCTCCACCTAAACCTGCTTCGATCAGATCTTCAAATCCAACTTTCTTTACTGCCTGTCTCCAGCTTTCCATTGTAATATCTTTACCAAACTGTCCTTCTGTTGCTGGGGCAAGGATCGCGTAGACTTTCTTACCTGCTTTCAAGTCTGCGATAACGTTTGTGATCCATGTCTTTGTTCCGATCGCACCAAATGGACATTTTGCTGCACACTGTCCACAACGGATACATTTTTCTTCATCGATCACTGATACTCCATACTCATCATAAGAAATTGCATCTACTGGACAGCTGTCTTTACATGGTCTTGATACATGAGCGATTGCATTGTATGGACAGGCTTTTGCGCACATACCACATTCCTTACATTTCTGAGGATCGATTCTTGATCTTGTATGTCCTGGTTCGATCGCTCCGAAACGACATGCTTTGATACAGTCTTTTCCAAGACAATTCTGACAGTTGTTTGTTACAACATAGCTTGAGATCGGACAGTCAGCACATGCTGATTTAATTACCTGCACGATATTTCCATCATCTTCTGCTCCTGGAGCTTTACCTTCTGCTAAACGAATTCTCTGTCTTACGATTTCTCTTTCTTTGTAGATGCAGCAACGGAATGTTGGTTCTGGTCCTTCGATCATCTTCTCTGGGATCAGATCTCTTTCTTCTTCTAAAGTCCCTTCAAACGATGCCTTTGCTACAAAATACAGTACATCTTTTTTCAGATTCTGAATGCTTGTTACATCATACATAATAGTTTACCCTTCCTTAAAAAACACTTAACTAAAACACCCTAGATATTGTTATTTTTTTATCTATGTGCATTATAACAAATATTTTCTTTTTTCTCTACAATGCTTAAAGAAAAGTACAAAAAATATGCGATTTTTTTAAAATTGTACAATTAACATTTTCTTAACGATGACTTTGTCCGTATATTGCATACAATTATTGTTAAAAGAAAGACACAATTATCTGAAAATTTTTATCATTATAACTTGAAGTTATGGCAAACTATTATTTTTATGTATTTCACAAGCCTTATTCTATCTGTTATTGTATAGCTTATCGATAGAAAATTATTAGACTTATATAAATGGAAAGGATAGATTTATGAGACCATACAGATATGATATTGTTGGTAGTTTTTTAAGACCAGATTATTTAAAAGATGCACGTGCTGAATATGCAGAAGGAACTTTATCTGCAGACCAGTTGCGTGAAGTTGAAGATAAAGCGATCAAAGAGTTAGTTGAAAAAGAGAAAGCTGTTGGATTAAAAGCAGTTACTGACGGAGAATTAAGACGTCGCTATTGGCATCTTGATTTCCTTGCTTCCTTAGTCGGAGTCGAGGAGATCAAAGCTGATCACTGGTCTGTTGCTTTTAAGGGACATCAGCCAAAAGCCGCAACTCTTGAGATTGTTGACAAAATTGATTTTGATGAAAACAGTGAATTCTTAGATCATTTCTCTTACTTGAAAGAAATTGCTGGGGATGTTGACTGCAAGATGACAATTCCTTCTCCTGCAATGCTTCATCTGATCTGTTGTGTTCGTGGAAGCGAAACTTACAAAGCGATCGATCGTTATAAAAATGAAGATGATCTGTATCATGAGATTGCTCTTGCTTATCAGAAAGCGATCAAAGCATTCTACGCTCGTGGATGCCGTTACTTACAGTTTGATGATACATCTTGGGGTGAATTCTGTGATCAGAATAAACGCGACGATTACGCAAGCCGTGGTCTTGACCTTGACCAGATTGCTAAGAATTATGTGAAAATGATCAATGAAGCTTTAGAAGCTAAACCTGAGGATATGACAATTACAATGCATATCTGCCGTGGTAACTTCCGTTCTACATGGTTCTCTTCTGGTGGTTATGAGCCAGTTGCTGAGACTTTATTCGGTGGATGTAAGATCGATGGTTTCTTCTTAGAGTATGATAGTGACCGTTCCGGTGATTTCAAACCATTACGTTTTATCAAAGATCAGAAGGTTGTGTTAGGTCTTGTTACTTCTAAAGATCCAGAACTTGAAGATAAAACTGAGATTAAAGAACGTATTAAAGAGGCGGCTCAGTATGTTGCACTTGACCAGCTTTGCTTAAGTCCTCAGTGTGGTTTCTCTTCTACAGAAGAAGGAAATATCTTAACTGATGAAGATCAGTGGAAGAAGATGACTCTTATTAAGGAGATTGCTGAGGAAGTTTGGGGATAGGATATCCGTGATACATATTTCATAATAATATAGTAAATAAAAGAATCCGGCATTACATTTTTGTGTTTGCCGGATTTCTTTATATCCAATTTTCATCTATTTCTTTTTTCAACTGGCAAAACATATCATAAAATTTTTCTTTTGCCTGTGAAATAATTGATAATGCGATATTCTGATTATAAGAATGTGTTACATTATTTCATAAATGATCTTTCCCTCCTTTTGTATAGATTCTAGCAGCTCTGGCTGCATAGGCTCGTCTAAATCTACGATATCATATTCTAATAATGTTGTTGTTTCTTCCTCAACATCTAATGCAAAACGGTCGATATCTCCGCCTCTTACTGCCAGATCGATATCACTTGTTCTTTTGTAATCTCCCCTTGAACGTGAACCAAATAAAAGGACTTGTTCTACATTGTATTTTTGAGCTAATTCACAGATTTCATTGATCACTTGTTGTTTGATTCCTGTTTGTTCTATTATAATTTTATCCATTCTCATTTATTTCCCTTAATCTCTTCATTTCTATCCAAATAAGTGCTTTCTATTATAACATACTCTCTTATATTTTCTTATAAAAAATCAAAGAAAAAAGCCTCTGGATACTAAATCCAGAGACTTAAAAGGGCTATTATTTACGTTTTTTATAATTGCGTTCTTCTTATTTTACGTTGAAGGCTTTGATTCCAGGATATACGGCACTGTCTCCTAAAGCTTCTTCGATTCTTAATAACTGGTTGTATTTCGCAACACGTTCTGATCTTGAAGGTGCTCCTGTCTTGATCTGGCATGTATTTAATGCGACGGCTAGGTCTGCGATCGTTGTATCTGCTGTTTCTCCAGAACGATGAGATGTTACAGCTGTGTATCCAGCTTTGTGTGCCATCTTGATTGCTTCTAATGTCTCAGAGATAGATCCGATCTGGTTTAATTTGATCAGGATAGAGTTTCCTGCTCCCATTTCGATTCCTTTGGAAAGTCTTTCTGTATTTGTTACAAATAAGTCATCTCCTACTAACTGTACTTTATCTCCAAGTCTTTCTGTCAGTTTCTTCCATCCTTCCCAGTCTTCTTCATCTAATCCATCTTCGATCGAGATGATTGGGTATTTCTCACATAATGCAGCCCAGTGCTCGATCAGTTCTTCTGCTGTATATTCTGTTCCTGCTTTTGGCAGTTTGTAATATCCTTTACCTTTTTCACTCTTCCATTCTGAAGATGCAGCGTCCATAGCGATCTTGAAGTCTTTTCCTGGTTCGTATCCTGCTTTTTTCACTGCTTCTAAGATTGTTTCGATGGCTTCTTCATCTGATTTTAATGCTGGCGCAAATCCACCTTCATCACCTACGGATGTAGCAAGTCCTCTTTCTTTTAAGATTGCTGCTAATGCATGGAATACTTCAGCACACCATCTTAAACATTCTTTGAATGATGGAGCTCCAACTGGCATGATCATGAATTCCTGTACATCAAGTCCTGATGATAATGCATGACATCCACCATTTACGATATTCATCATTGGTACTGGAAGTCTGTTTCCTGATACTCCACCTAAGAATCTGTATAGAGGTACTTCAAGAGATGTAGCTGCTGCTCTTGCTGCTGCGATCGATACAGCTAAGATTGCATTTGCTCCAAAGTTTGATTTATCAGCTGTTCCGTCTGCATCGATCATTGCTTTGTCTACTGCATATGTATCAGAAGCATCTAATCCGATGATTGCTTCACTGATCTTTGTATTGATATTTTCTACAGCTTTTGTAACACCTTTTCCTAAATATCTTTCTTTATCTCCGTCTCTTAATTCTAGTGCTTCAAATTCTCCTGTAGATGCACCACTTGGAGCTGTTCCTCTTGCAACTGTTCCATCAACTAATGTAATCTCAGCTTCTACGGTTGGATTTCCTCTGGAATCTAGAATTTCTCTTCCGACTACTTTTTCAATTTCTAAATAATTCATTTTCGATTGTGACTCCTTTCCCTATACATAGCAGTACTCCTCGCTGGAAGAAGGGTAAGCTTCCAGTTTGAGATCGTTTTGTTGCAGGTGTTGATCTCAATCGAGGAGTCCACATGATTCATTCACGTTTTTAGTTAGTGTTGTCTAACTGTTATTTATGATACTAGATTTGGATGGAAAAATCAATGGGTGTATGTGATAATAATTATCATATACACCCTGGTTTAACTAACTTATAAATTTAAGATTTATTCTTGATTTCTACTTCATCTTATTTCTTCAATTTCATCGGCTTCTTATATCCACTCTTCTTTCCAAACAGTTTCTTATATTTCTTATACTGTTTCTTTGGCACTTTGATCACGGCTTTCTTGTGGATTCCTTTGATCGCATTCTTTCCTACTTTCTTAAGTACTGTGGATTTGATCGTGATGGATTTTAAGTTCTTACATCCATTGAAGGCATTATCTTCAATTGTCTGTACGTTCTTGCCGATCGTTAGTTTCTTTAGTTTTGTTCTTTTGTATAAGGCTTTCTTTTTAATAGTTACGACTTTGCATTTTATACCATTGATCGTGATGTAGTCTGGAATTACGATAGCTGATTTCTTTTTGTCCAGACTTGTGATTGTTACTTGAGCATTTTTGGCATTTTCTATTTTTGTAACTTTGTAGGAAACTCCATTCACATTAGCCGCCATATCTTGTTTTATGCTTGTACTGTTTTCTGGTTTTTCTATTGTTGGCTGTTGTTTATTTGGATCTTCTGTTGTTGGTTGCTGCTCTGCTGATCCTGGATTTTCCTGTTGCGGATCTTTTTTTGGTGGGGTTACTTCTTCTTTTTTGTTTACCGTGATTTCTTCAGTATGAGCCGTTGCTATATTGCCAGCTTCATCTTTTGCCTCAACATAAACCGTATATGTTCCTTCTTTGTCTGGTATCCATTCACACTCTGCATCTGATGCGTAATCACGAATTGTTTCTACATTACCATTTGTATCTTTTAGGTAGAATTTGCATTGAAGATTTTCAGCTTTAGGATCAGCAGATACCTGAATCTTATCCCCTACTTTTGCTTCTTTGCTTTGTAAATCTGTTTTTAGTTCTATCAATGTTTCAATATTGAATGTATCTATTACAGTTTCGTAATGCATTATATCATCTGGTGTGAATTCTACCTCTACGGTTGATTTTCCTAATGGTAATTTCTGATCTTCGTTTTTGATTTTCCATGTCCCTGAAACTGAGTCATTGTGATCCCCGAGCCATACTAATGCTATTTTTACTAGTTTTGCATCTTTTATCATTTTTTGTGGATCATATTTACTTGTTTTAAAGTATGCACTTGTTAACGTTGGTTTTTGTTTTTTTACATTAACTTCTATAGTACCTACATAGGCTTTATATTTTTCATTATCTGGTGTAAAGATATATTCTACTTTCTGTAGACCAACATCTGGCATATCATCTGGATTTTTAAATTCTAATGTTCCAGAAAGTGTGCCTGCTTCTTTTGTCTCCACAGAAATTCTCCTTGATTTAAATGCAAGATTAGAAATCGTTTCTCCATACGTCAAACTGTCTTTATTGAAAATATCCTTCGTTAATGGTTCTTTTGGTTCAATTTCTATCTGATCTCTTAGCTTGATCGTTCTTGTGAAAGTAATGTCTTCATAATTATCACTTTTTATTGTAAATTGAATTGTTGCTGTATCTCCAATACTTCCACTTCGATTTAAACTATATTTATATGTATTATCTCCATAAAATGCACCGAAATTTAAAATATGGTTTAAATCCTGAATTTCTGCTCGTTTATCCCTAATCTTAATATCATCTGGTAATAATTCTTTTAGATTAATTTCCTCCAACTCATATCCTGTAGTATATGGATATTCTTTTGTAGTATCTTCTATCTTGTTTGCTTTTGCTTTTTTAATATTAACATTTTCTACCTTCGCTTTGCAGCTACTTCCTTGAATTTCTGCATAAAGTGTATATTTTCCAGACTTAGTTGGTATCCATTTATATTCTGTTTCAGATGAACTCTGAATGGTGATTTCTTGTCCATCTTCATTTACATAATAGAATCTGTAAGTATCATTGTATTTCGGATTTACTGTTTCTGGATCAATCTTTAATTCAATTGTATCTCCACAAACTGCTTCTGTTTTTGATACTTGAAACTTGATATTAGCAACAATATTTATTGTTTTTTGAACTTTCTCATAATTGTTTGTATCCTCTGGTATAAATACAATAATTACTTGGTTTGTTCCAAGATCTAATTTCTTCTCTGGATTTTCAAACGTCCAGCTTCCTTGAATTTCTTTTTCTCCTCCATCATAATTTACTATTGCCTTTCCAGGATGAATCGTAAGATCTTTAAAACATTTTCCACTAGCAAATAAAGTATCATCCACTGTTACTTCACTTAATTTTGATGTCGCTTTTTGTACAGAAATTGCTACTGTTCCTGTATATGTCTTATATTGAGCTTTATCTGGCGTAAATGTATATTGAGCTGTTTTTGTTCCTGCTTCTGGAATCTTATCTGGTTCACTAAATTTTAAAGTTCCTGTTACTTCTGTTCCATCTTCTGCTATAAATTTTGCTTCTGATACGTTTAATTTTAATGCTGATAGTTTCTGACCGTAAGTTAATTCATTACTTCCTTCGATTGCAGGTTCGTCTCCTGTTTTTGGAGTTACTGTTAACTTGTCTGATAGTGTAATATTTACATTGAATATGATATCTTCATAGTTATCACTCTGCACTGTAAACTGAATTTTTGCCTGATCTCCTACCTGTCCATCTTTGCTTACATTATAACTATATGTTTTGTTTTCTTTGTTTGCTTCGGTTACGATCTTTCTCGATGGATTCGTGATTTTAGCTTCATATGTTGAATTCTTTATATCTTCAGGAAGATAGTCATTTAAATCTATTTTCTGATTGTCTGCACCTATTGTGTAACAATAAGATTTTTCCAGGTCATTGATCTTTGGGGCTCGTTTCTTGATTACTGTGACGTTTTCTATAGTCTTTTGTTCTACATTTTTCTCTGCATCTTTAACCTCTACATATAATGTTCGTTTCCCAAGTGTTGATGGTGTCCACTCACATGTAGCTTTATTAGAATACTTCTGAATGGTTGTCTCTTTTCCTTCACTATCTTTTTCATAAAACCTATATTGTAATGTTCCTGCTCCACCTTGTGTTTTAGCTGATAAAATAACCTTCTCATCTAATTGTGGTGTTTTATTTGTTGTTTCAAAACTTGTGAGTTTTAATGGATCATATGCTGTAACTTTGTATGTGTATACATTTTGTGGATTGTATTTGGGTTTGATAGTTATCGTTGATGTCCCAGCTTTACTTGCTATTAATTGAATCCTTGTTCCATTAACTTTTAAAACTGATATTACGTCCTCATTTGATGAAATAATATCTAATTCTGTATTTATATTGGAATCCGTTGGTGTATATTCTATCATAGATGTCATCGTTGTTCCTACTTTTTGATTCCATCCCCCATTTTTCCATCTGTAAGTATTACCTTGCTCCTCACTATTCTTCCAATATATTTCCTGAATTGTAATTTTCTTTTCTGTCTTTGTAATACCACATTGACTACATTTAAATGTAATCGTATCTGCTGTATCCGCACTCGGATCATATACATATTGATGTCCATTATGAATTTCTGTTACATTATGATCTGATAAATTATTTGTATTGATATCATAGAAAACAACTTCTTCATTTTTCCATGTATACCAGACAACTTTGTTTCCTGAAACTACTGGCTGACAATCAGAAAGATTTCCTTTAAAGTTATGGATTTCTCCAATTTTCTCCCCTTTATTGTTGACTAATGTATAATAAACCTGATCTTCTTTTGTCCATAAGACCATAAATCTGGTTCCTGAGATTTTTACCAACTGTGGAGTTGTTGTTGTTTCTTCTCCTTCATTGTAATTTGTTAGATAAGTTGTTTTTACTTCTGAAGTGGATTTATCTACTGCTGCTACAAAAATATTTCTTGTGTTATAAGAATCAAAATTTTCATCTAGTTTTACATTATTACCTGCTACTAAATAATGATCATCTGAAATTTCAAAACCACCGACACTTGCTCCTGTTGGATTTTTATGATCTTTATCTTTCAAGTATTTGAATTCGAGAACTGGGACCTGTATACATGGCGTTTGATAATAATCTGGTGTAAATTTTCCTTCTGACATATCTGTTTGATATTTTAATAAAATGATTGATCTTGGATTTGCATCTCCGTGATCCACAGAAATAATATGCCCATCTTCTACTTTGATAAACTGATTGAAAGAATGACTTACATATCCTTCATTAATGTTACTAATCTTAGTATGTGAATCTGTAACATTCATTGTATCAGTATCTATCTGAATTGTAACATTAGCCTGATGAATCTTTCCATCTGTATATTTATACATTTCATGACAAGTTCTTATTAATAGATATTTTCCTGACATATCCATCCTACATGATCCTGCATCAAAAGGAGTTGTCGTATTAGCTCCCTTTAATGATGCTGTATCTACTTGATTCCACTGTTTATCATACTTTGTGATTCGATATACTTCTACATTATTATTTTCTTCTGTGTTCTTTTGTCCTGTCACAACATAATAATTACTATCCGTTGCATAGAATCCACCGAAAATTGGTAATTCTTGCTGTATCATCTTCGTATCAGTGATATTATAATCTTTATCATAATATTCTACTAATAACCCTTCTATCTGACTTCCATATTGCACTCGCATAAAAGTGCCATCTTTTTGTGCTACAAGATATGATTTCATTGGTCCTGGATAGTAATTTGATTGTTTTCCAGTGTAATCTTGTGCTCCTATGTTGTTTCCGTTGTAAGTTGTACACTGTGTCTTCACTGCTGCTTTTACTACTTTGCTATGATATCCATTGGTCAATGTAAGAATCATTGCCAATGCAAGAATCATGGAAAGCATCTTTTTCATTTGCTTCTTCATATACTCCCTCCGTTTTAAAAAGTCTATTATATTGTATAATTTTAACACTTTTATTGAAAACGCACAATAGCACATATCTGTACAAACAAAAGATCATTTTTCCATGATCATCCGGAAACTTGGAACTTTAAACCAACTGCTTAAAAAGCATGACCATGTATTGTATTTTATTAAAAAGAGATTTCTGGAAATATTTTGTTTAGATCATCGCATCCACGTCAGTTAAAACTTCATCCATGATCGCCATAGCATCCCGAAGTTCTGTTTCTGTAATGATCAATGGTGGAGCCACAATAATATTGTTTTCATGGCTGTAGGTTGAAAATCCTTTTTTCTTCAGTTCCCCAATAATTCCTCCCATTATGTTTTCTGGATCTTTATTGTATTCTACCAGTGGTTCTTTTGTTTCTTTGTCTTTGACTAATTCGATCGCAGAGAATAATCCTTTGTATCTGACATCTCCGACACATGGATGTTTTCTCTTTAATTCTTCTTCAATCTGTCCTAAGACCTTACCCATCGCTTTAGAACGTTCAACCAATTTTTCTTCTTTGTATACATCTAAAGTTGCAATTCCTGCGGCACAAGCAAGAGGATGTCCAGAGTAGGTTAATCCGCACATTAATTTGTGATCATCGAAGTAATCTGCGATCTTCTTGTCTACGATGACACCTCCTAATGGAACATATCCGCATGTGATTCCTTTTGCGAAACTTACAAGGTCTGGTTTAACATCCCAGTTCTCAAAGGCAAACATCTCTCCAGTTCTTCCCCATCCCATCATGACTTCATCACAGATCATCATAATTCCAAATTCGTCACAGATATCACGGATTCCCTGAAGATATCCATCTGGTGGAATGATACATCCGTTAGATCCTGTGATCGTTTCACATTCGATTGCTGCAACAGAGTATGGATCTTCATAAATGATCTGTTCCCTTAATTTGGCCAGATAATATTTTGTTGCTTCTGCTTCACTCTTGAATTCGATCGGTTCACGATAGATATATGGATCAAAAAATTTGACATATCCAGATACACCATTGCTTTCGCAGTTAAATCTTCTTGGTTCTCCTGTTAGTCTTCCCATAGCTGTTTGTATATATTAATCATATCTTGTTTTGCTACTTCTTTTCTTGTGTTTGATGGGCTGCCGCTTGCCAATGCATCTGCTGCCATTTTGTCTATCACTTTCATGAATTCTTCTTTGTTGATCCCATATTCTTCAAGTGTCGGAATCTCACATTCTTTGCAGATGTCTTCTAATGCTTTAATAAATGAATCTGCTGCCTCGACATCAAAATCTGTATCTTTTGCAACTCCGATCGCTCTTCCTAAAAATGCAAATCTCTCAATGGCTCCATCTTTTGCAAATGCCAGACATTTACTTATCAACATTGCATTGGACATTCCATGAGGAACATGAAATAATGCTCCGATCGGACGGCTCATTCCATGTACGATCGTTACGGATGAATTCGTAATAACTACACCTGCTTCTAAGGCTGCAAGTGCCATCTGTTCTCTGGCTTCTTCATTTTGCCCATCCTTGTATGCAATTGGCAGATACTTAAAAATACGTTTAATTGCAGAGATTGCAAATGTATCTGTTAGTGGCTGTGCTTTCTTTGAAGTATATCCTTCCACCGCATGTGTCAAGGCGTCAAGCCCTGGGGCAGCTGTGACTGATCTCGGACTTGTAAGTGTAAATGTATAGTCCACAATAGCTATATCTGGCATCAATACCGGCCCTTTTAATAGCATCTTGATATCTGTTTTTGTATCTCTTTGTCCACAGTAGACAAAGACCTTGTTATTTTCGTGCAAAAAAGATGATCCATTTCTGAATCATCTTTCCTCTTAGCTTTCCCGATGAAAAAATTTTTGTATTTTAAATGCCAACCGAAGATTAAACTGCACATTAACATCATAAATATCTTTCTTTAATAATTCCTGAATCCTTTTAATCCTATATTTCACTGTGTTTCGATGTACGTATAAACGCTCTGTTGTCTTTGTGATATTGCAATTTTCCTGTAAATATACATCTAATGTTGTGAGAAATTCTGAATCATTTTCCTGATCGTATGCTATCAAGATGCCTACTTGTTCTTCCACGATCCTTTCCAGTATATTATTATCTCTGATTGAAAACAACAATTGATAAATTCCCATTTCTTCATACATTCTGTATTGCCCTGTTCGTTTACACATATGAAGCATATTTAACGCATGCCTTGCTTCTGTGGCACTGTCTTTTAAATCTGTAACTGACTCAAAGATATCCCCTGCTCCAGCACTGATCGTAATATCTTTATGATAGATCTGATAGAAAGACTCTATATCATCCCGAAGTTTACCAACCATTTCATGCAGCGGCTGATCTGTTTTGGGGAGATCATAAATCACAACGACTCCTTCTTTTTCAACTAATGTAAAAATCGTTCTCTGTAGATTTAAACTTTGTCTCGCTGCCTGCATCAGATGTTCTAAATCTCCGTTCTCTTCATCTGGTGACAAAAATAAAGCGATATGTCTTCTTTGGGAATCGAATCCAAAGTTTTCCGCTCTTTCTTGTATTTCTTCTGATGGTTCATACAAACACTCTTTCATAAATTTCTCCACTGAATTCTGATATTCCTGTGTGTTGTATACATTTCGATAAATTTCTGAAATGATCCTTGTGATCGGAATATCATATGGAAGTGTCATCAGTGGAATATTTAGTTTCTGTGCATGATCGATCCATTCTTGTGATACATCTTTGATATATGGTCCAATCTCCACCACGATTCCTGCTGCATAATTTTTCGCAACCGTTTCAATAAGTAGTTTCATTTCGTTGTCAATATCGTGAAATCCAACACCGCTTGTAAATACCAACTCACCTCTGCCTGCCCAGTTTACTCCATCTGCCATCTCAATCACATGAGCTCCTGTGATCTCTCTTAATAAAATATTATTTCCTGTCAGCAATTTTCCTTTCTGAAAATCTTTTAACTGAAAAAGTTCTTCGTATTTCATATGTATCACCTCATTTGCGCTATGTATGATCATGAAACTTAAATCCTCTGATAAAAAGAAAAAGCCTTCCAATAGATTTCTCCATTGAAAGGCTCTGTATATTCTTCGTATCTTCCGTAACGTATGATTAACGTTTTGAGAACTGTGGTGCACGACGTGCTTTGCGAAGACCTGGTTTCTTTCTTTCTTTCATTCTTGGGTCTCTTGTTAAGAATCCAGCTTTCTTTAATGTTGAACGGAATTCTCCATCAACCTGTAATAAAGCTCTGGAAATACCATGACGGATTGCTCCAGCCTGTCCTGTAAATCCACCACCCTGAACGTTTACTAATACATCATATTTGTCAATTGTATCTGTTGCAACTAATGGCTGACGTACAACTACTTTTAATGTTTCTAATCCAAGATATTCATCAATATCTCTTTTGTTGATTGTGATTTTTCCTGTTCCAGGTACTAAATATACTCTGGCAACACTGTGTTTTCTTCTACCAGTTCCGTAATATTTTGCTGTAGCCACTGCTTCTTCCTCCTTCAAAAATTAATACTTGATCTCTAATGCTTTTGGCTGCTGAGCTGCATGGTTGTGCTCTGCACCTGCATATACGTGAAGTTTCTTAATCATCTGTCTTCCTAAAGGTCCTTTTGGAAGCATTCCTTTAACTGCAAGATAGATTACGTCTTCAGGTTTTTTAGCTAATTTTTCTTTTAATGTCTGTTCTTTCATTCCACCAACATAGTCTGAATGATGATAGTAGATCTTCTGGTCTAATTTCTTACCAGTTACTTTAATCTTCTCAGCGTTGATAACGATCACGTTATCTCCTGTATCGATATGTGGTGTATAAGTTGGTTTGTTTTTACCTCTTAAGATTGTTGCGATCTCAGATGCTAAACGTCCTAATGTATGTCCTGTAGCATCAACTACATACCATTCTCTTTCAATTGTTGATGGGCTGGCCATAAAACTTTTCATGGTGTTCCTCCTTAAAATTTCTATCAATCATATGTGTCTATATTAAATACTCCCACCGGGGCATTGGGGTAGTATTCTCTCGCATGTCACAGTTTCTTATTATATAATACGCAGCCGGGTGTGTCAAGATTTTTTCTCGTTGTTTTTGATAAATTTTTGATGTTATCCACAAGATGGTCTTGATTTCAAAATTTTATCCACAATATATGGGTATATTATGTCCATATATGTTAAAACATTGTTGATAAATCTCAATGTCAAATAAGATATGCTACAATCGGCAACGTTATGATCGATAACAGTGTTGTCAGTACGATTCCTCTGCTGCAAATGGAACTGTCTAATCCATAATCGATTGCCATCATCACTGCCATGCTTCCATTTGGCATTCCAAACATTAATACCATGATCCCCGAGAGAACAGGATCTAAATGAAACAGCCGGATCGCAAATGCTGCGATCATTGGGATCACCAGCATCTTTAAAAATGTAAACTGATACATCTTGATGTCTTTGAAAACTTCGATCAGCGGCATCTTCGCTAAAGATACTCCGGTAATGATCATGGAGAGTGGGATTGCTGCATTTCCTAAGTATTGTACAAAACTTACCGCAGGTGCTGGTGCGTCGATCTGAAATGCAAAAATCAATAACGCAGCCAGACATGCGACCATTCCTGGATTGATCATCTTTTTCCAGTGGAATATGATCTTAGCTTTTTGTCCTGTCTGCATGGCACGTTCTTTCTCAAAAAGATAAATTCCATAGGTGTAAAAGAGAATATTATATACCAGTGTATACAGTGCTACATAAAAAATAGCTTCTCTACCGTATAATTCTTCAATGATCGGAATCCCCATAAATCCAAGATTCGAAAAGATCAGCATCACTGCATAGATATTTCTTTCATCTTTTTTTACACCTAGAATACGAACAAATGCCGGACTGATCAGGATCAATACCACAAATAAGATCACTGCAAGGATCAGGTCCATGATCACAAGATTCCAGTTTCCATTTCCAACGGAACCGATCACGCCAGATATGATCAATGCAGGATTAAATATATTTACGATCAGTCCTGATATTTGTGAACTTGTATCATCACTGATCCATTTTTTCTTATAACTTAGGTATCCGATCAGCATAAAACCAAACAATACTAACAATTTCTGAAATATGATAAAGCTATTCTGCATTCTCGCGGTCCTCCGGATATTCGATCTGAATTAATGTCAAACCTTTTGCTGGAAGTTTTGGTCCTGGTGTAACTCTTTCTTTGGATGCTAAGATTTCTTTGACCCATTGTGGTTCTTGTTTTCCTCTTCCGACCTCTAAAAGCGTTCCTGCCATTAAACGTACCATATTATAGAGAAAACCACTTCCTGTGACTCTCATTGTGATATATCTGCCATTTTGTGTGACATTACATTCGTAGATTTCTCTTACATAGGATGTAACCTGGGCCTTGCTGCTGCACATGCTGATAAAACAATGTTCTCCTAAAAAATAAGAAGCTGCCTTTTTCATTTTCTCTACATCAAGTGGTACATATACAAAATGATGGTGGCGACTCGTTACAGGATTGTCGTATCTTGCATTGTAAAAGGTATATTCATATGTCTTCCTTGTATCCTGAAATCTTGGATGGTAATCTAGCGGCACTTCTTTGGAATCCTGAATGATGATATCTTCTGGGAGCCTTGCATTTAATGCTTTTGCCATCTTCTCTCCCGGAATACGGCTTTCTGTATCGAATACAGCTACATTTCCAAGGGCATGAACTCCTGAATCCGTTCTACTGGCTCCGATAACTTTGATGTCTTCTCCTGTTAGTTCTGATAAATGTTTGTTTAAGACACCTTCGACCGTGATCTCATTTGGCTGTACCTGCCATCCACAGTAATTAGTTCCATCATAGGCTACGATTAATTTTACTCGTTTCATCGTATCTTACCTCCATGGACTGAAAAAGGACAAATAGATCATCACTGCTAAAAATACAAACAGTACGATATACGCTATTTTATCTCTTTTCTCGTATTTTAATGGTTTTAATTTAGTTCTTCCAACACCGCCATGATAACAACGGGATTCCATTGCCATTGCAAGGTCATTTGCTCTTCGGATCGCTGCTACAAACAATGGTACGATAATTGGCACCATACTTTTTACTCGTTTTAGGAGACCTCCAGATTCAAAATCGATTCCTCTGGCTGTCTGGGCTTTCATGATCTTTTCTAATTCTTCTGTTAAGATTGGAATAAATCTCAGTGCGATTGACATCATCATAGCAATCTCATGTACTGGTACTCCGACTTTATTTAAAAATCCCAGTGATTTGTCTAGTCCGTCTGTCAGTTCATTTGGTGTTGTTGTAAATGTCAGTAAAGACGTTCCTAATACCAGCATGATCAGACGGCTTCCCAGATAAATAGTTGTCCTGATCCCTTCTGCAGAAATTGATATGATCCAGAACTGAATCACTGGTTTTCCTGGAATAAATAACATATTGATCATTACAGAGAATAATAAGATCACTGCAATTGCTTTTAATCCTCTTAAAATATATTTTACAGGTACCTTTGAAATCTTGATCGTTATGATCAAAAATAATAGTGACATCACATAAGTTGCAGGTGCTTTATGCATAAATAATGTAATGACGTAGATCAAGACTGCAAATAATTTCACTCTCGGATCGAGTCTGTGGATCAGAGAGTCTTCTTTATAATATTGTCCAATTGTTATATCCTTGAGCATTTTATTTTCCTCTCAGTCCTTTTAGTCCTTCTAAAATTGCTTCTTTTGTTTCTTCTAATGTCAATAAATCCCTCTGGATCGGGAACCCTCTGTCTGCGAGTTCTTCACATACTTGACGATAAAACGGTACAGCAAGTCCTGCTTCTTCTAGTTCTTTCTTGTGAGAGAATACTTCTTTTTTATCTCCTTCATACATGACCTGTCCGCCATTCATAACGATCACACGTTGTGCATAGTCTGCAACATCTTCCATACTGTGTGATACCAGAATGATCGTGATCTTCTTTTCTTCATGGAGTTTCTTTAACAGATTTAAGATCTGATCTTTTCCGACCGGATCAAGTCCTGCTGTTGGTTCATCCAAAATAAAATATTCTGGCTCCATTGCAAGAATCCCTGCAATCGCTACTCTTCGCTTCTGTCCGCCAGATAATTCAAATGGGGATTTTTGATATAATTTTTCTGGTAATCCAACATCTTTTAAACATTTGAAAGCAATCTCTGTTGCTTCTTCTTTTGTCTTTCCAAAGTTCATTGGACCAAAACATACATCATCTAAAATCGTTGTCTCAAATAGCTGATGTTCTGGATACTGGAAACATATACCGACTTTTCCACGTAATTCTCGTAATGGGTATCCTTCTGAATATATATCTTCATCATCGAAATATATTGTTCCAGACGTTGGTTTGATCAATCCATTTAGATGCTGGATCAATGTTGATTTTCCAGAACCTGTGTGTCCGATCACTGCAATGAATTCTTCTTTTTTTATTTCTAAGTTTATATCTTTTAATGCGTAATTCTTCTTGCTAGAATTATCTTCATATGCGTAACTTACATGTTCTAAACGAATTGACATAATTCCTCCACCAGTTCTTCCTTTGTTGTTATCGTATCTGATAATTTAACACCTTCTTTTTTTAGTTCCCATGCAAGTTCTGTTGCGTATGGAACTTCCAGACCTAATGTTTTCATCTCATCAACCCTTGAAAAGATCTCTTTTGGTTTTCCATCCATGACAATTTTTCCTTGATCCATCACGATGATACGATCTGCTAAGATTACTTCTTCCATATGATGTGTTACCATAAGGATTGTAATATTCTTTTCTTTATTCAATGCTTTCACAAGAGATAAAACATGTCTGCGGCCTTCTGGATCTAGCATGGCTGTTGGTTCGTCTAATACGATACATTCTGGTTCCATTGCCATGATCCCTGCGATCGCTACTCTCTGTTTCTGTCCGCCAGAAAGATGATTGGGACTTGCTTCTTTATATGCGATCATTCCCACACCTGTAAGAGCCGCTGTGATCCTTGTCCAGATATCTTTGGAAGCTATTCCGAGGTTTTCTGGACCGAAGGCTGTGTCTTCTTCTACCGTTGTTCCTACGATCTGGTTATCTGGATTCTGAAATACGATTCCTGCACTCTGTCTGACTTTTAAGAGGGTACTTTCATCTTTTGTATCCATTCCTTTGATATATACTGTGCCTTCTGTCGGCATCAAAAGTCCATTGATGTGCTTCGCAAGCGATGATTTCCCGGAACCATTCTTTCCAAGGATTGCTACGAATTCACCTTTCTCAACATTGATGTCAATATGATCGATTGCTGCAATCTCTTGTTTGTCTTCTTCTGTATCTCCATAGGTCACATATTTGTGAACTAAGTCTTTTATTTTCAATATGGACATAATATTCTCCTATCTGATCCGTAATAAGGATAGTATACTATTTCCCATAAAAAAAGAAAAGTCTTATCCCAGTTGTTCCGGAATAAGACCTCTTTGTTGTTGTCGATTTGGAATTTAAATAATATAGTCAGTATTGAACTGTTGATTAAACTAATTCAAGTACTACTTTTAATGCTGCATCACCTTTACGCTGAGCAATCTTAACGATTCTTGTGTAACCACCGTTACGTTCAGCATATTTTGGTGCATACTCATCGAATAACTTAGCTGTTAAATCAACTTTCTTTGTATTAGCTTTCTTACCAGCTGCTTCTGTAGGAACTTCTGTTACAGGATATAATACCTTTAACATCTGTCTTCTTGCATGTAAGCGGGATGGTAAATCTTTTTTGATTTCTTTCTGAACTGTTTCATAAACAGTAACTTTCTTACCATCTACAACTTCTTTCACGCGTTTTCCGTTTTCATCTTTCTTAGCAACTTTAGCGTCAACTGTAACTGTTTCAAAGTTGTCTTTTTCTTTTACAGCTAAAGCGATCAGTTTCTCAGCTACCTTGCGGATTTCTTTTGCTTTTGCTTCAGTTGTAACGATTTTTCCATGATGTAACAGATTTGTTACTTCTGCACGGATCAGTGCTTTTCTCTGGGAAGCTGTTCTTCCTAATTTTCTGTATTTTGCCATTATAATGACCTCCTGTGTTTTTTCGCCTTGCTTACTTATGCCTTCAGCCTAGGCGGGTCTGGTTTCTATTCTTCTCCTGAACTTAGGGATAATCCTAATTCACTTAACTTAGCTAAAACTTCTTCTAATGATTTACGTCCTAAGTTACGGACTTTCATCATATCTTCTGAAGTCTTATTAGTTAATTCTTCTACTGTATTGATGCCAGCTCTCTTTAAGCAATTGTATGAACGAACAGATAATTCTAATTCATCAATGCTCATTTCAAGAACTTTTTCTTTCTCGTCATCTTCTTTTTCTACCATAACTTCTGCTGTCTTGGCATTCTCAGAAAGATCTACGAATAAGTTTAAGTGCTCGCATAATACTTTCGCTGCTAAACTTACAGACTCATCTGGTGTTAATGTTCCGTTTGTGAATACATCTAATGTTAATTTGTCATAATCTGTAATCTGACCTACACGAGTATTCTCAACCTTTAAGTTTACACGCTCAACTGGTGTGTAAATCGCATCAACTGCGATCTCATCGATTGCTTTTCCTTCTTTGTCTGCTTTGTCTGCGCCTACATATCCGCGTCCATTTGTGATTGTAAGCTCCATATCCAGTTTGCTGCTGTCATCGCTTAATGTTGCGATCACAAGCTCTGGATTTAAGATTTCGATATCACTGTCCGCTTTAATATCTCCGGCAGTTACTACACCCTTTCCTGAAAACTCGATATAAGCCTGCTTTGTTTCAGCGGATGAGCTGTTGTTTTTAATTGCCAGAGATTTGATATTCATGATGATCTCAGGTACATCTTCTTTAACCCCTGGGATGGAACTGAACTCATGCAGAACACCTTTGATCTTTACTGAACTTACTGCTGCACCTGGCAGAGAAGAAAGCATGATACGTCTTAAGGAATTACCTAAAGTTGTACCATAACCTCTTTCCAAAGGTTCCACAACAAAGCGTCCAAAACGGTTATCTTCTGAAATCTCATTAATCTCAATATTTGGTTTTTCAAATTCAAACATACGTGCCCTCCTTTTGGCTTAGGTTTAACTTGAGGGTTATTATTTAGAATATAACTCGACGATTAATGTTTCGTTAACTGGTACGTCGATCTCATCTCTTGATGGAAGTTCTTTTACAGTTCCTGTAAAGTTATCATGATCTGCTTCTAACCATGAAGGGATCATTCTTCCTTCTGTTACTTCTAAGATCTCTTTGTATCTTGGAGATGTTCTATGTTTTTCTTTGATTTCGATAACGTCCCCAGCTTTAACCTGGTAAGAAGGAATGTTAACCTGTTTTCCATTAACTAATACATGTTTATGGTCAACGATCTGTCTGCATTCTTTTCTTGTTCTTCCGTATCCTAAACGGAATAATACGTTATCTAAACGAAGCTCTAATAATGTCATCAGGTTTGTACCAGTCTGACCTTTCATTCTTTCTGCTTTTGCATAGTAGTTACGGAAAGGTTTTTCTAATACACCATAGATGAATTTAGCTTTCTGTTTTTCGCAAAGCTGAAGTCCGTATTCACTTTTCTTTCTGTTTGCTCTATTTAAACTTCTGTTTGATTTTTTATCAATTCCTAAAAAGACAGGATCTAAACCTAAGGATCTACATCTCTTTAAGACTGGAGTTCTATCTACTGCCATCTTTAATTATCCTCCTAAATTAGACTCTTCTACGTTTTGGTGGGCGACATCCATTATGTGGAACAGGTGTTACATCGCTGATGCTTGTAACTTCTAATCCTGCTGCTGATAAAGCACGGATTGCTGCTTCTCTTCCTGATCCTGGACCTTTAACCATTACATCTACTGATTTTAATCCATGCACTAATGCTGCTTTTGTTGCAGTTTCAGCTGCCATCTGAGCTGCATATGGTGTAGATTTTTTGGATCCTCTGAATCCTAATCCACCTGCACTTGCCCAAGAAAGAGCATTTCCCTGTGCATCTGTTAATGTAACGATTGTATTATTAAAAGATGACTGAATATGTGCCTGTCCGTGCTGTACATTCTTCTTTACACGTTTTTTTGCACTTTTCTTTGTAACTTTAGCCATAATTACGTATACCTTTCTTTCTTCATTTCAATTCCAAAAAGATTGCCTATACTGCAAATCTTATGCTATTCCTGACTGTCCATACAGCCGGGTGTGTCATAACACTACAAATTTAGTGTTTATTATTTCTTCTTGTTAGCTACTGTTTTCTTAGGACCTTTACGTGTTCTTGCGTTAGTCTTTGTTTTCTGTCCACGGCAAGGAAGTCCCTGTCTATGACGTTTTCCTCTGTAGCATCCAATTTCTTTTAATCTCTTAATGTTAAGAGCGATTTCTCTTCTTAAATCACCTTCTACAACCTGTGTATCGTTGATAACTGCACTGATTCTTTTAACTTCATCATCAGTTAAGTCGCGTACACGAGTATCAGGATCAACATTTGCCTCTGCCAAAATACGTTTTGCGCTTGAAAGACCGATTCCATAAATATAAGTAAGACCAATCTCTACACGCTTTTCTCTTGGTAAATCAACACCTGAAATACGAGCCATGTTTTTCTTTCCTCCAAAATAAATAATTACTTGTCTATTAAGGGCAATCCATATATCCGCAGTACGGTGAAATGATATATATGTCTCTTCCTCAAATTATCTTTCTATCTATAAATAATCAGTATGAGCGTACCTGTACTCATACTGCAGCCGCCTAAATTATGCGAGTGTATCTCTACACATCACAAAATACACCTCTAAACTGTTCTTGCAGTAAATAGGTGAATACACAACAAACCAAGGATTATTGCGATATTCTTATCGAACGTCGTAATTATCCCTGTCTCTGTTTGTGTTTTGGATTCTCACAGATTACTCTGACAGATCCTTTTCTCTTGATAACCTTGCATTTTTCGCAAATTGGTTTTACAGATGCTCTAACCTTCACTTGAATATCTCCTTTCAAAAAACGTTCGGGTATGATTATATCATCATATTCTGAATATTTCAAGACTTTTTCTAAATTTATTTATCTTTCCAAATAATTTATTTGTCTCTCCAAATAATTCTTCCTTTTGATAAATCATATGGTGATAATGCCAGTGTTACTTTGTCACCTGGTAAAATCTTGATGTAATTCATTCTAAGCTTTCCACTGATGTGAGCTAAAATTACGTGTCCACCTTCGATTTCTACCTTGAACATAGCGTTTGGTAACTTTTCTAACACTACTCCTTCAACTTCAATTGCTTCTGATTTTGCCATTTTATTCCTCCTATTCAGACAAAGTCAATATTTCACAACCATCTTCTGTGATGACGATCGTGTTTTCATAATGTGCAGCCAGACTTCCGTCTTCAGTAACAACTGTCCAGTCATCGTCCAGCCAGACAACATCATAACTACCTTCATTTACCATTGGTTCAATGGCAAGCGTCATTCCTGGTCTTAATTTCATTCCTTTTCTTCTCTGTTTGAAGTTCGGAATCTGTGGATCTTCATGAAGATGTGTTCCAATTCCATGTCCCACTAAATCTCTGACTACAGAATAACCATTACTTTCTACATATTTCTGAATTGCTTCAGATATGTCAAACAAATGATTTCCTGGAACTGCAAGTTTGATTCCTTCAAAGAAACTTTGCTTTGTTACTTCGATCAGTCTCTTTGCTTCTTCGGAAATATTTCCAACCGCATGTGTTCTTGCTGCATCGGAATGATATCCTGCATGGATCAGTCCTGCATCCAGACTTACAATGTCTCCATCCTGTAAAATCCGGTCTTTGCTTGGAATACCATGTACGACTTCGTCATTGACAGATACACAGATGGATGCCGGATATCCATTATAGTTTAAGAAGTTTGGTACACATCCAAGATCTCTGATCGCTTTCTCTCCAAACTGGTCGATCTCTAATGTAGAAATTCCTGGTTTTACAAAATCAGCTAACTTGTTGTGAACCTCTTCTAACATCTTACCGGCTTCTCGCATAAGTTCGATTTCTTTTTTTGATTTGATCGTAACTGCCATGGTCTGCCTCTTATCCTAAAATAGATTTAATTTCTTCAAAAACAACTTTGATATCCTGTGTTCCATCGATCTCGTGTAAGCTTCCTGCTTCTTTATAGTGTGCGATCAGTGGAGCTGTCTGTTCATGATAAACATCCAGACGTTTTTTTACAGTTTCTGCTTTATCGTCATCGCGAAGAATTAATTCTCCACCACATACGTCGCAGCAGTTTTCTTTCTTTGGAGGATTATACTGAACATGGAAGATTGCTCCACAGTCTTTGCAGGATCTTCTTCCTGACATTCTGTTGATGATATTTTCATCTGGAACTTCGATATCAATTGCAAATTCAATCTTCTCACCGTCTTTTGCAAGTGCTTCATCTAATGCATTTGCTTGTGGAATCGTTCTTGGAAATCCATCTAAAATATACCCTTTTTCACAATCATCTTTGTGGATACGGTCAACAACAAGATCGCATACAAGTTCGTCTGGAACTAACAGTCCTTTGTCCATGTATTCCTGTGCTTTCTTTCCAAGCTCTGTTCCTTCTTTAATATTTGCTCTGAAAATATCACCTGTTGAGATGTGTGGAATATCGTACGCCTGTGCAATCTGTTTTGCCTGAGTACCTTTTCCAGCACCTGGAGCTCCTAACATAATAATTTTCATGACAAATCCTCCTTTTGTCTCTCTTTTATTTTTAGTTACCATACAATTTGTTTCCATACCATCGTTTTTAATGCCATTGGGCTTTTGTGCTTATATAAAAACATTCCATATAAGCACAAAAAGCTGTAGTTGTCACTACAGCTTTTCTTATAGTTACTCACTCAAAAAACCAGAATAGTTCTGTACTAACAACTGTGACTGGATCTGCTTGATCGTCTCAAGGATAACACCTACTACGATGATGATAGATGTTCCTCCAAATGAAACGCTTGCTCCAAATACTCCATTAAAGAAGAATGGAACAACTGCCACGATCGTTAGTCCTGCAGCACCTATAAATATAATATATTTTAATATTTTATTCAAATAATCTACTGTAGGTTTTCCCGGTCGGATTCCTGGGATAAATCCACCCTGTTTCTTCATATTGTTTGAAATCTCTAATGGATTAAATGTAATCGATGTATAGAAATAAGCAAACAGTACTACTAAAACAATATAGATCAATAAACCGATCGATCTTTTTGGATGGGATGCATCAAACCAGGTAGATGAGTTCAAACTTGTTAATGCTTTTCCAATGAATCCGTTATTCTCGTATTTTAAGACATTCTGCAGCATGATTGGGAACTGCATAATGGACGATGCAAAGATAATTGGGATTACACCTGCTGTGTTAACTTTCAGCGGAATCTTACTCTGCTGTCCACCAACAAGTTTTCTTCCCTGCATCTTCTTAGAATACTGTACTGGGATATGTCTTTCCGCATCTGATAAAACGATAACGAATACGACAACTGCCAGAACAACTCCTACGATCACACATCCTGCGATCAGAGCTGGCCCGATCTGTTTTCCCTTCATAAACTGATTATAAAGAGAAGTAAAATCTCCCGGCATTCCGGATACAATGTTTACGAGCAGGATAATGGAAATACCATTTCCAATTCCACTCTCTGTAATACGTTCTCCAAGCCACATAACCAGAACTGCACCTGCGGTTAAAGCAATGATCATTGTAACAATGGTAAACGTTGTATAATCGGTACCTAATGCACCTTGATTGGCAAATCCGATCGCAAGTCCTGCGCCTTCGATGATCGCAAGTACAACCGTTACATATCTTGTAATCTTTGCCATTCTTTTTCTTCCGTCTTCTCCATCTTTCTGCATCTCTTCAAGAGCTGGAATAACGATCGTCATCAGCTGCATGATGATGGAAGATGTGATATACGGAGTTACACTTAATGCAAATACTGACATCTGCATGAAGGAGCCTCCGGTAAAAGAGTTCAATAGGCTGAACGAATCGCCTAATGTACTCTTTAAATAGGCACTGATCTGTGCACTATCGATTTCCGGAATTGGCAGTTGTGATCCAAAACGTACAACAATAAGAATTAGTGTCGTAAATAATAGCTTCTTTCTTAATTGCTTGTTTTTAAAAGCGCTGACAACAGCGTTTGACATACTAGATCACCTCAGCTTTTCCTCCAAGTGCTTCGATCTTCTCTTTAGCACTAGCACTAAATGCATTTGCTTTTACATTTAATTTCTTTGTTAATTCACCGTTTCCTAAGATTTTAACTCCATCTCTAGGATTTTTAACGATTCCTGCTTCGATTAAAGCTTCTACAGATACTTCTGCTCCGTCTTCAAATCTTTCTAAAGCTGAAAGGTTGATACCAACGATTTCCTTAGAGTTTCTGCATTTGAAACCTCTCTTAGGAATACGTCTGTATAAAGGCATCTGTCCACCTTCGAATCCAGGTCTTACTCCACCACCTGAACGAGCTTTCTGTCCTTTATGTCCTTTACCTGCAGTTTTTCCATTTCCTGAACCATGTCCACGACCTCTTCTGAAAGCGTCGCTATGTTTAGATCCTTCTGCAGGGCGTAAGTTTGATAATTCCATTCCGTTACACCTCCTTGCCGAATATTATTAGATTTCTTCTACTTTAACTAAATGTTTCACCTGGTGAATCATTCCACGTGTTGCTGCGTTATCAGGCAGCTCAACTGTTTTGTGAAGTTTTTTAAGACCTAATGCTTCAACAGTTTTTTTGTGCTTTGGAATTGCACCAATTGTAGATTTTACTAATGTGATTTTTAATTTATCTGCCATTTCAAAATTCCTCCTATCCTAAGAGCTCTTCTACTGATTTTCCACGTAGTTTTGCTACCTGCTCTGGAGTTTTTAAGTTCTTTAATCCTTCGATTGTTGCTAATACAACATTCTGTTTGTTGTTAGAACCTAAAGATTTTGAACGGATGTTTTTATATCCTGCAAGTTCCAGAACGATACGGGAAGGTCCACCAGCGATGATACCAGTACCTTCTGGAGATGTTTTTAATAATACAGATGCTCCACCGAAGTTTCCTGTAAAGTCGTGTGGTGTTGTTCCTTTTTCATCGATTGGTACTTCAACAAGGCTCTTCATAGCTGCTTCTTTTCCTTTGCGGATCGCTTCTGGAATTTCAGCTGCTTTTCCTAATCCAGCACCAACATGACCATTTTTATCCCCTACTACAACCAGTGCTGCAAATCTCATGTTACGTCCACCTTTTACTACTTTAGTAACACGTTTGATGGATACAACTCTTTCTTCCAGCTCTAACTGACTAGGGTCAATAAGTGTATGCTTCATTTGACTTCCTCCTATTAGAATTTCAGACCAGCTTCACGAGCTGCATCTGCTAATGCTTCAATTTTACCATGATAAATAAATCCGCCTCTGTCAAAGACAACTTCTGTGATACCTTTTGCTAAAGCTCTTTCAGCGATTACTTTACCTAAGTAGCTAGCTGCGGCAACATCATTTGTTTTTTCCAGTTCTGCCTTTACGTCTTTCTGAGTTGTTGAAGCAGATACTAATGTATTTCCAACAGTGTCGTCAATAATCTGAGCGTACATATGATCATTACTTCTAAATACACTTAAGCGAGGTCTTTCGCTTGTTCCATTGATTCGATTACGAAGCTTGTAGTGTTTTTTCGCACGAATCTTGCTTCTTGATTCTTTTCTAATCATCCTATATCACTCCTTTATTTAGCCCCAGTTTTTCCAACTTTACGTCTGATAACTTCATCAGCATACTTAATACCTTTACCTTTGTAAGGTTCTGGTTTTCTAAGTTCTCTGATTTCAGCTGCGTACTGTCCAACTTTTTCTTTGTCGATACCTTTAACGATAATAATGTTCTGTCCGTCCATCTCTGTTTCGATTCCTTCTGGATCAGTCATAACTACCGGATGAGAGAAACCAAGGTTGAAAGTGATTTCTTTTCCTTTTTTCTGTGCTCTGTAACCAACACCGTTGATTTCAAGCTTCTTTTCGTATCCTTCAGATACACCTGTGATCATGTTTGCGATCAAAGATCTTGTAAGACCATGTAAAGATTTCATTTTCTTTAAGTCATTTGGTCTTGTTACGACAACCTGATTATCTTCCTGTTTGATTGTCATTTCTACTGGTAAACATTTTTCTAATGTTCCTTTAGGACCTTTTACAGTCACTTTGTTTCCTTCTTCAATCTTTACCTCTACTCCTGCAGGGATATCGATTGGTAATCTACCTATACGAGACATAGGTTACCTCCTTAAATTGTCGGAAGGGACAAGGGTGTGTCCCTTCTGTTTTCAGAATAGTGAATGCTGGTTAATGTACAGTAAATCTTACCATACAAAAGCTAACACTTCTCCACCCACGTTCTGTTTTCTTGCTTCTTTATCTGTTAACAGTCCTTTGTTTGTAGAGATGATTGCAATACCAAGTCCTCCTAATACTTTAGGAAGCTCTTCAGCTCCTGCGTATACTCTAAGTCCTGGTTTAGAGATTCTCTTAAGTCCTGTAATGATTTTTTCATTTTTATCAGCACCATATTTTAATGTGATTACGATTGTGCTGAAAGAACCTTCTTCTTTGATGTCATATGCTTTGATAAAACCTTCTTTTAATAAGATTTCTGCAATCGCTGTCTTCATCTTAGAAGCAGGAATTTCTACTGTATCATGTTTCGCAATATTTGCATTACGGATTCTTGTAAGCATATCTGCAATAGGATCGCTCATTGTCATTTTCGTGTTCCTCCTTCCTTAATCTTACCAGCTTGCCTTCTTGACACCTGGAATCTGTCCTTTATATGCTAATTCACGGAAGCAAACTCTGCAGATACCATATTTTCTTAAATATGCATGTGGACGTCCGCAGATTCTGCAACGGCTATATTCTCTTGTTGAGAATTTTGCTTTTCTTTTCTGTTTTGCAACCATTGACTTCTTAGCCATGGGAACCCTCCTAACTATTTCTTAAACGGCATACCAAATAAAGTTAATAATTCACGAGCTTCTTCATCAGTGTTCGCTGTTGTAACGAAGATGATGTCCATTCCTCTTACTTTGTCTACTTTATCGTATTCGATTTCTGGGAAAATTAACTGTTCTTTAATACCTAATGCATAGTTACCTCTTCCATCGAAAGAGTTCTGATTAACTCCTCTGAAGTCACGTACTCGAGGTAATGCTAAGTTAATTAAACGATCAGCGAATTCATACATTCTTTCACCACGTAATGTAACTTTGCATCCGATAGGCATACCTTCTCTTAATTTGAAGTTCGCAACAGATTTCTTTGCTCTTGTTACGACTGCTTTCTGTCCAGCGATCTTTTCAAGATCAGCTACTGCAGATTCTAAAACTTTTTTATTTTCTTTTGCTTCACCAACACCCATGTTGATTACGATCTTCTCGAGTTTTGGTACCTGCATAATATTGCTGTATTCGAATTTCTTCATCATAGCATCTTTGATCTGATTGCTATACTGTTCATGTAATCTACTCACTTGCGTAAACCTCCTCTCTTAATTAGTCAATGACTTCGCCTGTTGCACGTGCAACACGAACTTTTTTACCGTCAACTACTTTATATCCAATTTTTGTTGTTTTTCCATTGTGCACTAACATTACATTGGAAACATCCATTGGGCCTTCCTGGCTTACGATACCACCCTGCTGGTTTGCAGGACTAGGTTTAGTATGCTTTGTGATCATGTTGGCACCTTCAACTGTTACAGTACCTTTTTTATGATCAACAGCAATTACTTTTCCTTCTTTGTCTTTATCTTTACCAGCGATAACTTTAACTAGATCGCCTTTTTTAATTTTAATTGCTGACACAGTGTTTCCTCCTTATAATACTTCTGGTGCTAATGAAACAATCTTCATGAATTTCTTGTCTCTAAGCTCTCTTGCCACTGGTCCGAAGATACGAGTTCCTCTTGGATTCATATCATCTTTAATAATTACAGCAGCATTTTCGTCAAATTTGATATAAGAACCATCTTTACGACGGGCACCTTTCTTTGTACGAACAACAACTGCTCTGACTACGTCACCTTTTTTTACAACGCCGCCTGGTGTTGCATCTTTGACTGTAGCAACAATAACATCACCGATGTTAGCATATCTTCTTGTAGATCCTCCTAACACACGAATGCAAAGGATTTCTTTTGCTCCTGTGTTGTCGGCTACTCTAAGTCTTGACTCCTGCTGAATCATGCCTTTATTCTCCTTTCCAACCAAGCAAAATTATTTTGCTTTTTCGATAATTTCAACAAGTCTCCATCTCTTATCTTTTGAAAGAGGTCTTGTCTCCATAACCTTTACTCTATCTCCAATGTTACATTCGTTATTTTCGTCATGAGCTTTTAATTTGTAAGTTCTTTTAACGATCTTTTTATATAAAGGATGTTTTACGTTGTCTTCGATTGCAACTACGATTGTTTTATCCATTTTATCACTAACGACTTTCCCTACACGGGTTTTTCTTAAATTTCTTTCCACAACAAATTCCTCCTTTCGAAATGATTACTAAGCGTTTGCTTTTGCTGTAATTGCACCCTGAATACGTGCAATATTTCTTCTAACTTCTTTAATTCTGCTTGTATTCTCAAGTTGGTTTGTTGCATTCTGGAATCTTAAGTTGAATAATTCCTTTTTCGCAGCTACTAGCTCATTATTTAATTCGTCTACTGACTTATTATTTAATTCTTTTACAAAATCTTTAGTTTTCACTGTTGTCACCGCCTTCTAAAGCTTCACGAGAAACAATCTTACACTTGATTGGTAATTTGTGTACTGCAAGACGTAATGCTTCTTTTGCAATTTCTTCGCTTACACCAGAAATTTCGAACATTACACGTCCTGGTTTTACAACTGCTACCCAATATTCTAAGTTACCTTTACCTTTACCCATTCGAGTTTCAGCTGGCTGAGCTGTTACTGGTTTGTCAGGGAAAATTTTGATCCAAACTTTACCACCACGTTTGATGTAACGAGTCATAGCAACACGGGCTGCTTCGATCTGGTTTGCTGTGATCCATGCTGGCTCTGTAGCTACAATACCGTACTCACCGTAAGTGATCTTATTACCGCGTAATGCTTTTCCGCGCATGCTTCCACGGAACTGTTTACGACGTTTTACTCTTTTTGGCATTAACATTATTTATTTCCCCCTTCCTTTTTTGATGGAAGTACTTCACCATGGTAAATCCATGTTTTTACTCCGACTTTACCATATGTTGTATCTGCTTCTGCAAATCCGTAATCAATGTTAGCACGAAGTGTCTGTAGAGGAATTGTTCCCTCGCTGTAGAATTCTGTACGTGCCATATCTGCTCCACCTAAACGTCCAGAAACGGATGTTTTGATTCCAAGAGCTCCAGATCTCATTGTACGCTGCATGCAAGATTTCATTGCACGTCTGAAAGAAATACGATTTTCAAGCTGCTGTGCAATATTCTCTGCAACTAACTGAGCATCTTTGTCTGGTCTTTTTACTTCTTTAACATCGATCAGTAATTTTTTGTCTGTCATTTTCTGAAGATCTTTTTTCAGTTCTTCGATGGAAGATCCACCTTTACCGATTACTACTCCAGGTTTTGCTGTATATACGATTAATTTTACTCTGTCGGAAGCTCTTTCGATCTCGATCTTAGAAATTCCAGCATTGTATAATCTTTTCTTTACATATTTTCTGATTTTATCGTCTTCTACAAGGTTATCTGCAAAAGCGTCTTCTGCATACCATCTAGAATCCCAATCTTTAATAATTCCGACTCTCAGACCATGAGGATTAACTTTCTGTCCCATGTTTGCCTCCTTCTATCTATCTTTCATCAAGCACTAATGTAATGTGGCTCATTCTATGTTCGATTCTGTAAGCTCTACCCTGTGCTCTAGGTTTAATTCTCTTCATTGTAGGTCCTTTATTTGCATAACATTCTGCAATGTAAAGGTTTTCTGGGTCCATTCCGTTATTGTTTTCTGCATTAGCGATTGCAGATTTTAATAATTTTTCAATTAATGTTGAAGCATATCTTGGATTGTAAATTAAAATTCCAAGTGCTGTTTCTACGTCTTTTCCTCTGATCGCATCTAATACAAAAGCTGCTTTTGTTGTAGAAACTCTAGCGTTTCTTAATGTAGCTTTTGGTCTAGTATCTTTATTTGCATTTCTCTCTTTTTTGTACTGAGATCTGCTATATTTCTTTGCCATTTATATGGAACCTCCTTCCAAAATTAATTATTTCATTCCGGTTTTCTTTTCCGTTTTCTTATGTCCACGGAAAGTTCTTGTTGCTACAAACTCTCCAAGTTTGTGTCCAACCATATCTTCTGTAACGTATACCGGTACATGTTTTCTTCCATCATGAACAGCGATTGTGTGTCCTACGAATGATGGGAAGATTGTAGAACGACGAGACCATGTTTTGATAACACTCTTGTCTCCTGCTTCGTTCATAGCGTCTACTTTGTTCAGTAAACTCTTATCTGCAAATGGTCCTTTTTTAAGTGAACGAGCCATAAGTTACCTCCTTGTACTATTTAACAGTTTTACCATCTCTTCTTCTTACGATCATCTTGTTAGATTGTTTGTTTTTCTTACGTGTCTTCAATCCAAGTGCTGGTTTACCCCATGGTGTGCATGGTCCTGGTCTACCGATTCCAGTCTTACCTTCACCACCACCGTGTGGATGGTCATTAGGGTTCATAACAGAACCACGGACTGTAGGACGGATTCCCATGTTACGTTTACGTCCAGCTTTACCAATGTTCACAAGATCATGTTCGATGTTTCCAACCTGACCAATAGTAGCGCGGCATACTACAGGCACCATTCTCATCTCACCAGATGGTAAACGAAGTGTTGCGTATTTTCCTTCTTTTGCCATTAACTGTGCTGAGTTTCCTGCGGAACGAACTAACTGTCCACCTTTTCCAGGATGCATCTCGATGTTATGGATTTCTGTACCTACCGGAATGTTTGCCAATGGAAGGCAGTTTCCTACTTTAATTTCAGCTTCTGGTCCATTCATAACAGTTGTTCCAACTGCTAATTTGTTTGGAGCGATAATATATCTTTTTTCACCGTCTGCATAAACTAACAGAGCGATGTTAGCTGTTCTGTTTGGATCATATTCGATTGCAGCAACTGTTGCTGGAATACCATCTTTATCATTTCTCTTAAAGTCAATAAGTCTGTATTTTCTTCTAGATCCACCTCCGCGGTGTCTTACAGTAATTTTACCCTGATTGTTACGACCAGCGTTCTTCTTTAAAGAAACTACCAGAGATTTTTCTGGTGTAGATTTTGTGATAACATCAAAATCAAGTCCAGTCATATGTCTTCTAGAAGGTGTATATGGGTTATATGATTTAATTCCCATGTCAGTCTCCTTTCAAATCTGATTTAATATCACGCTTTTGTTGCGTATAGTTTCAAGTCTTTATCTTAGTCGAACTAAGTGGTCAATGCCTATAGTCCTTCAAAGATTTCAATATCTGCACTTTCTTCAGTAAGCTGTACGATAGCTTTCTTTGTCTTTGCAGTTTTTCCAAAAGTCATTCCACGTCTCTTTGTTTTTCCATCATTGTTCATTGTGTTGACTTTTGCTACTTTTGTTCCTTCGAACATTTTTTCCACTGCTTCTTTGATCTGATTCTTAGTAGCAGATGGATGAACTAAAAAAGTATATTTCTTTTCAGCCATTGCGTTCATACTTTTTTCTGTTACAACTGGCTTTAAGATAACGTCATAATATTTAATATCTGCCATTATGCATATACCTCCTCGATATTTGCAACTGCTTCCTTAGAAACAACTACAGTGTCATATTTTAAAATGTCATATACATTGATTGTGCTTGTTAAAGCAGTTTTAACTCCTGGAAGGTTTCTTGCAGATAATACTAAGTTATCGTTTTTAGATCCCATAACCACTAATGCTTTCTTAGCACCAACGCTGTCAAGCATTGCTTTTACGTTCTTAGTTTTGATCTCGTCGAATTTGAATTCGTCGATCACTACGAATTTGTCTGCCTGTACTCTAGATGTTAATGCAGATTTTAAAGCAATACGTCTTTCTTTTTTGTTTAATTTCTTTGTGTACTCTCTTGGTGTTGGAGCAAATACAACTCCTCCGCCTTTCCACTGTGGAGCTCGGATAGATCCCTGTCTTGCATGACCTGTTCCTTTCTGTCTCCAAGGTTTTCTTCCACCACCACGAACTTCAGAACGTGTTTTTGCTTTCTGTGTTCCCTGACGGTTATTTGCCAACTGGCTTACTACTGCCAGATGTACTAAATGTTCATTTATTTCAACGCCAAAGATGTTGTCATTTAATTCTAATTTCTCAACTTCTTTGCCTTCCATATTTAATACAGATACTGTTGCCATCTTATATAGTCCTCCTTTCTTCTAAAGACCTACGCCTTTACTGATTCTTTTAACATTACTAAAGATTTTTTAGGTCCTGGTACGGCACCTTTAACTAAAATAATGTTCTGATCAGCGTCAACTTTTACGATTTCAAGATTCTGAATAGTAACTCTTTCTGCTCCCATTTGTCCTGGCATTTTCTTTCCTTTGAATACTTTGCTAGGATCAGAAGCCATACCATTAGAACCTGCATGACGATGATATTTAGAACCATGGGCAGATGGACCTGATTTCAAACCGTGACGTTTGATACCACCAGCATATCCTTTACCTTTTGATGTAGCAGTTGCATCGATTTTGTCTCCTGCTGCGAAGATGTCAGCTTTGATTTCCTGACCTACTGTGTATTCTTCAGCATTCTCAAATCTGAATTCTCTTACGAATCTTTTTGGTGCAACTCCTGCTTTATCGAAGTGTCCTTTCTGTGGTTTGTTGATTCCTTTTTCTTTCTTGTCAACAAAACCAACCTGAACTGCGCTGTATCCGTCATTCTCTTCTGTCTTTACCTGAGTAACAACACAAGGTCCTGCCTGTAATACAGTAACTGGAGTTAAAACTCCATCTTCGTTGAAAATCTGAGTCATTCCAACTTTTGTTGTTAAAATCGCTTTTTTCATTTTGATTGTTCCTCCTATTTAATCTACAGCGGATTATAACGCTTAACGTTGTAATCATCCTAGACGCTACAAGCTTAAGGGGATACCTCATTTACTCATAACCCTGTAGGGATTACCTATTTGTTTTTCATCTTGATATCGATGTACACACCAGCTGGTACTTCTAATTTAGATAATGCATCAACTGTTTTCTGTGATGGTGTGATGATATCAATCAGTCTTTTGTGAGTTCTCTGTTCGAACTGCTCTCTGGAATCTTTATATTTGTGAGTCGCTCTAAGAATTGTGATGATTTCTTTCTTAGTTGGCATTGGAACTGGTCCACTCACCTTAGATCCTGTCTTCTTAACTGTTTCAATAATGCTTTTTGCGCTTGCATCGATTAACTGATGATCGTATGCTTTTAATGTAATTCTCATTACCTGACTTGCTGCCATAAAAAAAGCCGCCTCCTTTTCGTACTATAAATGTTTTTGTAGCACGACAAGTGGTGACTGTACACTCCTCCGTGTGTATCGTGAAATCTACACACTGCGTCTCTATTCCGGACTACACCGGTGTTCAATAGATTGTATATTCGTACAGTGACTTGTCGCCAGTTTTAACAACTTGACATTCGCTCCACGGAAAACCTGCAAAGGCTTTTGCCTCTACAGCAACCTCACGCTTCAACGCTATCAAGGTCACAACATTTGCTATTATATATGATGTTTCAAATTAATGCAAGGGGTTTTTCGATTTTTTTTGCATGTTTTTGATAAAATACAAAATGTAGTGCTTTCTGTATGAGTATTACCGTTTTAGACACAAGATAATCTTGTTTTTTATGTTTTTTTGCATAAATGAAAACGAGTTCTTTCCTTATTATATATAGAAAGAACTCGTTTTGCAATTCCAATATGTATAATATAAACTGTTATTGACTTTTTTAATTTCATATATTATCATTTATTTGATAATAGTAATCATTGTCAATATAAAGAAGCGGAGGTAGGAGCCATAAAAAATAAAATTAAAGTATTATCAGGAGCACAATTAAAATATATTGCATTTTTATCAATGCTGATTGATCACACAAATAAGGCATTGATCTATCCAAATTTAAATGGGGGCCGATTGAATACAGTTAGTGACATATTTGACATTATCGGGAGAATTGCATTTCCAATCTTTGCATTTTTACTTGTAGAAGGTTTTTTTAAAACAAGAAGCAGGGCTAAATACCTTGCAACTTTATTAGTATTCGGGGTAATCTCAGAAGTTCCTTTTGATCTGTTTACAACAAAGCAATTTTTTGAACCAAACTGGAATAACATTATGTTTACATTAGCACTTATGCTTGTTACAATTTGGATGATCGACGTATTAAAAAAGAAAATGGAGAAGTTTCCTAAGATATTATGGTTTCTCTTGTCATTTGTGATTCTGGCGGTCATGTGCCTGATTGCTGCCATTCTCAGCCTTGACTATGATTGTCATGCAATTTTAATTGGATATTTTTATTATATCTTTCATGGAAGGGAACTTATTGCAATTCCATTTAATTTCTTATCCATGTATAAAGAACCATGGGCACTTCTTGGATATGGATTGGTACTTACGTATAACGGAGAACGCGGAAAACAGAATAAGCTGATCAATTATTTATTTTATCCTGTCCACTTGCTGATACTTGGACTGTTAAGAATATACTTAGGAATATAAGTAGAGAAAAGGGTGACAACATGAGCACTTTTTGAATGCGTTTTTTACAAATCGCTTTCAAAAATGCAGAGTGTCACCCTTTTTTTCTTATAAATATTTCTTCTTATCTTCTTTCTGACTCATACATGCAACCACTACAAATCAGAATTTTCGAAATCTCTGATATCTCTGTTCCACCAGTTCTTCTGGTGTCATCTTATCATATTTCTCAATAAATCCAAGGATCATTTCTTTCATTTGTTCAGAAATATCTAAAATATTGTCAATACTTGCAGGCTCTGGCTCTTCGATCACCTGCTCAATCACACCTAATTCTTTTAGATCGTTCGCGGTGATCTTCATAACTTTAGCAGCTTCGGAAGCCCTATTCCCATCTTTCCAAAGAATCGCTGCAAATCCTTCTGGAGACAGTACAGAATATGTAGAATTTTCCATACTCCACACTTCATTTCCAACAGCCATAGCCAAGGCTCCACCACTTCCTCCTTCTCCGATCATGATAGAAAGAATCGGTACTTTGATGTTTGACATCTCGAATAAGTTTCTTGCGATTGCCTCTCCGACTCCGCCTTCTTCTGCCTCTAATCCACAGAATGCTCCTGGTGTGTCTACAAAGAGAATGATCGGACGATGAAATTTCTCTGCCTGTTTCATCAGTCTTAGGGATTTTCTGTATCCTTCTGGTGATGGCATTCCAAAATTTCGTTTGATATTTTCTTTGGTTGAGCGTCCTTTTTGCTGTCCGATGACTGTCACTGGTCTTCCTCCAATAGAGGCTAATCCACCAACGATCGCTTTGTCATCTCCAAAATAACGGTCTCCGTGTAAGGACATATATCGTTCAAAAATCGTAGAAATATAATCAAGACTTGTTGGGCGTTCTGCGGATCTTGAGATCTGCACTCTCTCCCATGGTGTATAATTACTGCTCATATTCACAACTCCTTATGATCGTTACCAGCACTTTTCTTAATTTTTTGCGCTCTACGATCTTATCTACAAATCCATGTTCTAACAAAAATTCTGCTCTCTGAAATCCTTCTGGTAACTTCTGCCCGATCGTCTGTTCAATAACTCTCGGTCCCGCAAATCCGATCAATGCTCCTGGTTCTGCTAAGATAACATCTCCAAGCATTGCAAAACTTGCTGTAACACCTCCAGTTGTAGGATCTGTTAATACTGTGATATATAATAATCCTGCTTCATCATGGCGTTTCAATGCTGCGGATGTTTTTGCCATCTGCATCAGAGATACGATTCCTTCCTGCATTCTAGCTCCACCAGAGCATGTGAAAATGATGATCGGTAATCTCATCTGTGTTGCACGTTCAACTGCTCGTGTGATCTTCTCACCAACAACTTCTCCCATGCTTCCCATCATGAAATCTGCTCCCATGACTGCGATCACAACATCTTTTCCAAGAATCTTTCCTTTTCCTGTGATAACCGCTTCATCAAGATTCGTTACGGAGCGCTGGCGTTCCAATTTATTCTTATATCCTGGGAAGTTCAGTGGATCGCTTGTATCCATCTTTGCATCCCATTCTTCAAAAGTATCTTTATCTAATACCATGGCAATTCTTGTCTTTGGACGGATTCTAAAGTAATTGCCACAGACTGGACATACATAATCATTTTCGATCAAATCCTCATTGTATACAGGCTTTCCGCAACAGTTACACTTCTGGAATAATCCTTCTGGTGCCTGAAATTCAAGGAGCGTGTCCTTTGCTTTTCGTACACGCTCTGCCTGTTTGATCTCCTGAGGTGATAATGTCCTTTTCTTAAACATATCTTTTAATGACATGATACTCACCTTAACTTTCTTTATTCAGTTTCATTTTCAGACTGATGTTTCTTCTGAAAACGTTCAATAAATCCTGTATCAACATTGCCTTCGATAAAATCTTCATCATTGATGATCTCATACTGATAGTCAATGTTTGTCTTCACGCCTTCTAATACAAGTTCTCCCAATGCATTACGGAGTTTGCGAAGTGCCAACTCACGATTTTTATCATATACGATCAGTTTTGCGATCATAGAATCATAGTATGGTGGAATCTGATATCCTGCGAATAATGCAGAATCAATTCTCACTCCTTTTCCTCCTGGAAAATGTACATTTGTTACAGTTCCTGGACTTGGACGGAAGTCATGTTCTGTGTCTTCCGCATTGATTCTCACTTCGATTGCATGTCCATGAACATGTACATCTTCCTGTGTATAAGTCAGATGTTTTCCTGCGGCAATACGGATCTGTTCACGGATCAGATCGATTCCTGTAACCCATTCAGTCACTGGATGCTCTACCTGAATTCTTGTGTTCATCTCAATAAAATAGAAATCTCCATGTTTGTCACGTAAGAATTCAATCGTTCCTGCACTGTAGTATTCTGCTGCTTTTGCTGCTTTGACTGCGATCTCACCCATCTTCTTTCGCTGTTCGTCACTGATCGCAGGGGATGGTGATTCTTCGATCAGTTTCTGATGTCTTCTCTGAATAGAACAGTCTCTTTCTCCAAGATGAATCGTATTTCCGTATTTATCAGCAAGAATCTGGAATTCAATATGGCGTGGATCTTCGATATATTTTTCAATATACATTGTTCCATCGCCAAATGCATTCTCTGCCTCTAACTTCGCTGTCTCAAAAGTATGTACGAAGTCTTCGGAATCATAGCAGACACGCATTCCCTTTCCGCCACCTCCTGCGGAGGCTTTGATCATAACTGGGTATCCCATGTCATCTGCGATCTTCTGCCCTGCTTCTGCCTCATAAACGGCATCTTTTGTACCAGGAACTACTGGAACTCCAGCATCCATCATTGTCTTTCTTGCTGCGGATTTGTTACCCATGCGGTCAATGATCTCTGCGGATGGTCCGATAAATGTGATATTGCATTTTTCACACATTCTTACAAATTTGCTATTCTCAGACAAAAATCCGAATCCCGGATGAATTGCATCCGCTCCGACTGCCATTGCAGCCCCAAGTACACGTTCCATGTCAAGATAACTGTCTTTGGCAGGTGCTGGTCCGATACAGATCGTCTGGTCTGCCAGCTGGGCATGGAGTGCATCTTTATCTGCTTCAGAACAGATTGCTACGGACATGATATCCATCTCACGGCACGCACGGATGATACGCACTGCGATCTCTCCTCTGTTTGCAATTAAAATCTTCTTAAACATTTAAGAAACCCTCTCTTATCCAATCATAAATGTAATCTCTGCAGATGCCACTTTCTTACCATCTACAGTTGCTGTTCCCTGTGCAACACCGACTGGTCCTTTGACTTTGATCATCTCAACTTCTAATGTCAGCACATCTCCTGGAACAACCTTTCCTCTGAATTTTGCTTTGTTGACTCCACCTAAGAATGCGATCTTTCCTTTGTACTCATCTGCAGAAAGTGCACATACAGCTCCAGTCTGTGCTAATGCTTCAATGATCAGTACCCCAGGCATCACTGGTTCCTGTGGAAAATGTCCTGCAAAAAATGGTTCATTATATGTCACACATTTTTTACCAACGATACGTTTTCCTTCTTCCATCTCCTCAATACGGTCCACTAATAAAAATGGGCTTCTGTGAGGGATCGTATTCATAATATCTTTAATATCCATTACCATAATAAATATTCTGCCTTTCTTACTGGATGACCATTAATGGCTGTCCATATTCAACCATCTCACCATTCTCAACTAATACAGCTGCAACTGTTCCTTCGTATTCGCTTTCTACTTCATTCATCAGTTTCATCGCTTCCACGATTCCGATGACCTGTCCTTTTTTGACTTTGTCACCGACAGATACAAATGGCTCAGCTCCTTCTGATGGTGCTACATAAAATGTACCAACAAGTGGGGCTTTGATCTCATCTCCATAGAGAAGCTCTTCTGGCTGTTCTTCATTCTGTTCCGGCATGATCGCAGCACTCTGTACTGGTACTCCGGCAACAGATGCATCAACTGTTGCGATCTTTGCCTTTTTCTTAGCGATTCTGATTGAAAATTCTTCGTTATTATATTCAAATTCATCGACATTTGCAGAAGATACTGCAGCGATCAATTCTTTCATTTCTTTAACTTCCATGTCAGTCTCCTTCTAAATTAATCCTCAAATTTCTTCACAAGAAGTGTTGCGTTATGTCCTCCAAATCCAAGAGAATTGCTCATAACGTAATTTACCTTGCGGTCTGTTACTGGTTCTAATGTATAATCAAGATCACATTCTTCATCTGGAACCTTTAATCCCACGGTTGGGTGAATATAATCTTCTTCGATTGATTTAACACATGTGATAAATTCAATCGCACCAGCTGCTCCAAGTCCATGACCGATCATAGATTTTGTAGAGCTGATCTTCACATCATATGCATGTTCTCCAAATGCTTTCTTGATCGCTTTTGTCTCAAATAAGTCATTTGCATGAGTACTTGTTCCATGTGCATTGATATAATCAACTTTATCTGGTGTGATTTCTGCTTCATCCATTGCAAATACCATAGCTCTTGCTGCACCTTCTCCATCTTCACATGGGGATGTGATATGGAATGCATCACTTGTTGCACCATATCCGACAACTTCTGCTAAAATATCTGCTCCTCTTGCCTGTGCATGTTCAAGGCTTTCTAAAACAACGATTCCTGATCCTTCTCCAATGACAAATCCATCTCTCTCTTTGTCAAATGGAATAGATGCTCTCTTCGGATCATCAGATCCACTTAAAGCTGTTAACGCTGCAAATCCAGCAACTGCAACTTCTGATACTGCAGCTTCTGTTCCACCGGCTACCATTACATCAGCTTCTCCGACCTGAATGGATCTATATGCTTCACCAATAGACTGTGTTCCTGTCGCACATGCTGTAACAACGTTGATACTCTTTCCGCGAAGGCCAAATGCAATAGAAACATTTCCTGCAGCCATGTTAGAGATCATCATTGGAACTGCTAATGGTTTCACTCTGTTCGGACCCTTTTTATCTAATGTTCTTGTTGTTGTTTCGATCATCTGAAGACTTCCAACTCCACATCCAACAGATACACCGATTCTTGTTGTATCTTCTTTCTCAAGATCAAGTCCTGCATCTTCAATTGCTTCTTTTGTCGCAGCTACTGCATACTGTGAAAATAATTCCATACGTCTTGCTGCCTTTGGTGACATATAATCTTTGGCGTTGAAACCTTTGACTTCTGCAGCCAGATGAGCTTTGTATTCTGTTGCATCAAAATATGTAATCGGTGCAAATCCGATCTTCTGCTCCTTGACACCACTCCAAAATTCTTCCACGCTGTTTCCAATCGGTGTGATCGCACCCATACCAGTTACAACGACACGTTTCATGTTCTTCATATAAAAACTCCTTTACATTCCCATTCCGCCATCAACACTGATCGTCTGGCCTGTAATATATGCTGCCTTGTCAGATGCTAAGAAAGCAACTGTTTCTGCAATATCTTTTGTCTGTCCCATTCTCTTTAACGGAATACTTGCTAATAAATTCTCTTTGACATCTTCTGGCAGTACGTCTGTCATCTCTGTTTCGATAAATCCAGGTGCGATCGCATTGACCGTGATTCCTCTGGAACCTAATTCTCTTGCAAGAGATTTTGTCATACCAATGATTCCAGCCTTAGATGCACAGTAATTGACCTGTCCTGCATTTCCCATGACCCCGGATACAGAAGACATATTGATGATATGTCCAGATTTCTGCTTTAACATGATTCTTGAAACATGTTTCATACAGTTAAATGCACCTTTTAGATTTACTTCGATGACTTTATCAAATTCTTCTTCACTCATTCTCATGATCAGGTTGTCTTTTGTGATTCCGGCATTATTTACCAGAATATCAATTGACCCAAATTCTTTCTTTACAGAAGTGATCATCTCTTTCGCAACATCAAAATCAGAGACATCTCCCTGATATGCTTTTGCATTACCGCCTGCTGCTTTGATCTCTTCTACTACCGCTTCTGCTTTATCTTTGGAGCCGCAATAATTTACGATCACAGTTGCTCCATATCCTGCAAGAGTTAAAGCTGTTTCTCTTCCAATTCCGCGGCTTGCACCTGTTACGATTGCAACTTTTCCACTTAACATGATTACATGATCTCCTTTAATTTCTCTAAATCTTCTACTTTCGCAATGTTGATTGCTTTGACACTACGGTCGATCTTACGCATAAATCCACATAATGTCTTTCCTGGGCCGATCTCTACAAATGTATCTGCACCATCGGCGATCATCTTCTCAATAGATTGTTCCCAGCATACAGAAGAATAAACCTGTCTTCCAAGCAGTTTCTTGACTTCATCTTTGTTTGTGATAAATTCTGCTGTTGTATTGGATACGTATGGAACTGTTGGATCATCCACTTCAACATCTGCTAATACATCAAGCAATTTCTCTCCAGCTGGTTTTAACATTGGGGAATGAAATGGTCCGCTGACCTTCAGTGGCAGAACTCTCTTAGCTCCTGCTTCTTTCAACGCTTCTCCAGCTTCTGCAACCGCTTTTGATTCTCCTGAAATAACGATCTGTCCAGGACAGTTATAGTTTGCGATCGTAACGATTCCTTCAACGTCTGGTAAAACTGCTTCGATCGCTTCTTTCTTCATTCCAAGAACCGCTGACATCGCGCCCTCTCCTGCTGGAACAGTATCCTGCATAAGAATTCCTCTCTGCCTTACGACTTTCACTGCATCTTCAAAGCTCATCACATCAGATGCTACAAGTGCACAGTATTCTCCAAGACTTAATCCCGCTGTCAGATCAGGCTTTAATCCCATTTCTTCGATCTTCTTTAAGATTGCAACACTTGCAGTCACCATCGCTGCCTGTGTATACTCTGTAATATTGATATCTTCATTCTCTTCAAAACAAAGTTTCTTTACATCAATATCCAGAACTTCATTCGCCTTGTCGAAAATCTCCTTGCTGCATGCAAAAGAATCATAAAAATCCTTTCCCATTCCAACATATTGCGCTCCCTGTCCTGGAAACATAAATACGATCTTACCCATTATCTTTACCTCGTTGATCTATAAAATAATCTATAATTAGTTTGATGTTCAAAATATTTTCTTCAAAAAATTGACTTATAACAGGAATGTTATAAGCCAATCTTACAATTTCTTTAGTCTTCTACACCTTTGTCTTTTAAGTAGTTGATAACATCACCAACTGTGTTTAATTCTGCAAGGTCATCAGATGGAATCTCAACATCATATTCTTCTTCTAATGCCATAACTAATTCAAATAAATCTAATGAATCAGCATCCAGATCTTCTTTAAAAGATGCTTCTAAAGTAACTTCATCTTCGCTTACACCTAACTGATCTGCAATGATCTCTTTCATCTTCTCTAACATAATGATTCTCCTTCACACTCTAATTAGTTTGATTCTCAAAGTATACATTCTTCAACTGTCTTCTGTCAAGTTTTCTTGTAAATTTACCTTTATATTATACGAAACTATACGTGATTATGCAAGTCTATCCTTGCCATTCTATGCATCTTTTATGAAACATTTTCATATTATTCTGTATACTATATACTCCATAAAACACTTCACAAAATTACCATATTTTCAACACAAACTGTTCAGACTTTTATCACAGTTTGATTTGTTTTTTTTCCTAAAATAATAAGAGTTATCGCAAAAAGGAGGACAATATTTTGATAGAAGTAAAACATCTGACCAAAAAATATGGCACACATCTCGCTGTAGATGATCTGTCATTTACCATTGAAAAAGGGCGAATCTATGGATTTTTGGGTCCAAATGGAGCCGGTAAATCTACAACTATGAATATTATGACTGGATATATCGGTGCGTCGAGTGGAGAGGTTATCATCAATGGTCACAATATTCTGGAAGAACCTGAGAAAGCAAAAAAATGTATCGGATATCTTCCAGAGATCCCACCTTTATATCTTGATATGACAGTATCTGAATATCTGTATTTTGCTGCTGAATTAAAAAAAATTCCGAAAGCTGACCGCAATGCACAGGTTATAAAAGTTATGGAACTGATCAAACTTGTTGATATGAAAGACCGATTGATCAAAAACCTTTCCAAAGGTTATCGCCAGAGAACAGGTCTTGCCGCTGCAATTCTTGATTTCCCGGATATTATTATCTTGGATGAACCGACCGTTGGTCTCGATCCAAAGCAGATTATCGAAATCCGTGAACTGATCCGTACATTCGCTAAGGACCATACGGTGATCTTAAGTTCTCATATTCTTGCTGAAGTCCAGGAAATCTGTGACGATATCCTGATCATTTCCAAAGGAAAATTAATCGCTGAGGGAAGCCCTGATGAATTAGAAGAATTAACACACGGAAAAGAAACCATTGAGCTTACGATCCTGGCGGATGAAACTTCCGTAAAACAGGTTCTTTCTGATTTTTCTGATATTGATGATGTCAACTGGCTTGACGTAAATGAAAACAGCTGCCATATCCAGATTAATACAAACAAAGATTCACAGGAAATCTGTGCCAACCTTTCTCTTAAATTTGCACAGAAAAAAATGCCTGTGACACAGATGTTTGTGAATAAGGCTACTCTTGAAGATATTTTCCTAGAATTAACTGGAGATGAAATTGTTTCTGAAGCTTCTGACAACATTTCTGAAACAACCTCGAAAAGAAAATTCAAAAAGCCATCAATTAAACTATTTAAGAGAAATAATGGAGGTGTCAAATAATGCTTGCTATCTACAAAAGGGAAGTCCGTTCCTATTTTAACTCTATGATCGGATGCGTATTTGCAGCATTCTTAACGATCATTGGTGGAGTATATTTTATGGTTTATAACCTTTATAATGGTTATCCATTTTTTGCCTACTCTCTGGCGGGCGTTATTTTCATGTTATTGATCTCTGTGCCTGTTTTATCTATGAAATCTTTTGCAGAAGACCGAAAGAATAAAACTGACCAGTTATTATTAACTTCTCCTGTTTCACTTGTTGAGATCGTGTTAGGAAAATATCTTGCTATGGTAACTGTATTTGCAATTCCATGTGTGATCTACTGTATTTTCCCACTGATCATCAGACTTCAAGGAACTGCCCATTTTCTTGTTGATTATTCATCCATTCTGGCCTTTTTCCTGCTTGGATGTGTATTTATTGCAATCGGAATGTTTTTATCATCTTTGACAGAAAGTCCTGTGATCGCAGCGATCACTACTTGTGCAGCATTGTTTTTCTTTTATCTGTTGGACAATCTGCTACAGTATTTTCCTTCCAGTGCGATCAGTAATCTGGTCATCTGGATCATTATTTTTGCTCTGATCGGTCTTCTGATCTACCATATCACAAAAAATCAGATGATCGCTGGCATTGTCACTGGCATTGGATGTATCGCTGGTATCGTTGTTTATTTTGTGAAGAAAACATTGCTTGAAAGTCTGTTTTCTACTTTATTAGGACACCTTGTATTAACTGATATTTTTTATAATTTTTCTCAGAATTACATTTTCGATCTCGGAGGACTTCTGACTTATCTGTCATTGATCATTCTTCTGGTGTTCTTAACAGTACAGACATTTGAAAAAAGACGTTGGAGTTAGGAGGAAGTTATCGTGGATAAAATCAAAAAATTATTTCAAAGCAATGATTCGAAACGTGGATCTTATACTCTTGCTATGACATCCATCGTGATCGCGATCGTTATCATTTTTAATATGATCGTCAATCTGATCCCTGAAAATAAGCGACAGTTTGATATCAGTAGTACCAATATTTATGAAATCTCATCAAAAAGTGAAAAGATCATCAAAAAAGTTGATGATGACGTCACTTTTTATGTTCTTGCAGAAAAGGACAGCACTGATAAAAGGATCAAAACTTTCATCAATAAATATGCTTCTTTATCAAGCAAGCTTCATGTCAAATGGATCGATCCCATACTCCATCCTTCTGCATTGACAAAATACGGAACTGAAGAAAACAATATCGTCATCTCTTGTAAGAAAACCAACCGTACAACAACTGTTTCGTTTGATGATATATTAGTTTCCTCAGATTCTTACTACAGTACTTCCTCTTCTGCTTCATCATTTGATGGTGATGGGCAGCTTACAAGTGCTTTAAATTATGTAACAAGTGACAAAGAATATAAAGCTTATTATACTTCTGGCCATGGAGAATCATCCTTATCTTCCGAGGTTACAAGTCTTCTTACAAAATCAAGAATTTCCACAAGTGATCTGCTTTTAATGACTGCAACATCCATTCCTGATGATTGTGATCTGCTGATCATCGATGGGGCTACAAGCGATTTTACAAAAGATGAAGTAAAACTATTATCTTCTTACCTGAAGAAAGGTGGAAAAGTTGTTACTTTACTTGCCCAGACAAATAAGAGCATGAAAAACTTATATGGTCTGTTAAAAGACTACGGTTTAACTGTTCAAAGCGGATATATTGCAGATACAGAACGTTCATATCAAGGAAATTATTATTACTTAATCCCAAATCTTTCTGTAAGCGGTGATATGGCTTCTGGAATTTCATCAAACTCTGTTATGATGATCAATTCGAAAGGTATGACACAGAGTACTCCAGTTAGAGATTCTATTTCTACCGATGCATTTATGACAACATCCAGCAACGGATATGCTGTCACTGAGAAGAAACAAACACAGGGAACTTATGTCCTTGGTGCAACTTCCACAGAATCTGTCAAAGTCAAAAACAGCAAAGGAAAGAAAGTTACAAAAGAAAGTCGCCTGACTGTTTACGGAAGTAATATGCTGATTGATGAGCAGATCACAAGTTCTTTCTCATCCTTAGAAAATCTGACATTATTTACAAACTCTGTGACCGCATGTTTAAATAATGCCGATAATGTTTCTATCTCTCCAAAGAGTCTGGAAGTCAGCTATAATACGATTGCTCATCCTGGACCATTCAGTATCCTTGTAGTCTTTGTAATTCCAGTTGGTCTGATCATTGGCGGATTCATTGTATGGTTTAGACGCAGACGCCGTTAGGAGGTTTTCATGAAACAGAAAAAAACATTGCAGATTTTACTTCTCGTATTTGCAGGACTTATTGCCCTGTATACGGGAGTGAATTTATACCAGAAACAGCAATCTTCCAAAGAAAATTCTGATCAGACAATGATCTCTGATTTAAAGAGTTTAACTTCCATCTCTTATAATAACAACGGAACGACTCTTTCTTTCATAAAACAGAGTGGCAAATGGTATTATACAAAAAATAAAAAATATCCGATCACTCAGTCCTCTCTCGAAAGTCTTGCTTCTACATTTCAAAAGGTTGAGGCTGTCAGAGAACTTAAAAATGCAGATGCTCTAAGCGGCTATGGTCTTGACAAGCCAACTTATACAGTTAGTGTCAAAGACAAAACTGGAAAATCCATGACTTATTATATTGGAAATGCAACCGGTGAAAATTACTATGTAACTTATGGAGATAAATCAAAGATTTATACCGTATCTTCTGATATTACATCTAGTTTATCTTATTCTTTAGATAATCTGATTGAGACAGATACTTTCCCTACGTTAAGTACTGGAAATCTTAAAAAAGTTTTAGTCACTCAGAACGGTAAGACAAAGACTTATACTAGCAAGGAGAAAAATCTTGATGGAATCTCTGGCGGTTTGGGTGTATTTACTTTTGGAGACTGCCAGAATTATTATGCAAGTCAGACAGATCTTGTAAAATATGGACTGGATAAGGATTCTCGAATCACAGTCGATATCACTTATAAGGATACGGATACGAAGAAAACAAAAAATGTTGTGCTTTATATCGGTAAAAAAGATTCTGATCAAAAGAATTATTATGTACAGCTGAAAGGGTCACATATGGTTTATTTAAGTGATAAGGATGTTGTGAAGAATATATTGAATCCATAGTTTCAATATATAAAGATATAAAAATAGAGAGCAAGATGCGAAATGATCAAATTCATTTCCGTACCTTGCTCTCTATTTTTATTATTTCTGTTTATACAATTCTCTTATTCCTGTTGCAAGCGATAACACGATCACTGCAAAACAAAAAGGACTTCAATCACTTGAAGTCCTTTTTCATGCCGCAGACCGGAATCGAACCGTTTTACTTAATCTCAAATACTGATAGAAAGGGGCTTTGAAGACTTCATCACGGTTGCGGTGTTCAAAAAGTGTTCAAACGTTTGTTGCATACAAACTGGAAGTTGTCTCAATCGAACAGCGTTGCCGCATTTGGATTTTCATACGAGTCAAAACACATTAGAATTTGTTCTTTTGTGCATTTTTCTACAGCAAGATCAGACGGGAGATTGTTTTTATCAAAAAATCTAATTTCTGTAGTTTCAATATTTTTTTCAAACTCTCCACCTTCATACCTGCACAGAACAAAAATCTTCACTACTCCATAAGCATAATTCACCACATTATGCTTTCGCCAATCTTGAACTGCGATTATTTTTTCGGATATTACCGAAAATCCTGCTTCTTCCTGCACTTCTTTTTCCGTATTGGATACAACAGACTGGTCTACATCGCACCACCCTCCCGGCAATGACCATGTACCATTATTTTCATGTACAAGCAGAATTTTACCGTCAACAAAAACCGCAGCCCGTGTATCTACTTTTGGTGTCTGGTAGCCAGATTCATTACAAAACAAATCGAAAATTTTATTTACCGGAATATCCGTTTTCAGAGACAGCATTTCTGCTGCAATCTGTCTCAATTCCTCATAACGCTCTCTGTCATATTTATCTTTCCCGTACTGAAGCCCAGCCTGAGCAATACTTTGAATACGAATTGCAAACTCAACCCATTTATCATTCATACAGTTTATCACCTCCACAAATCCCGATTGAGATTTCACCTGTTTTAAGAAATTTAATAACTGTTATATTTTGTTATTAAATTCTCCGCAAACCATTGAAGACACTGGATTTGTCGCAGGTGAGCTTTCCCAAGTTATTGAATTATTTCATTATTCCAATTCCTATACTCAACATTTTTCAAATTATTTTTTTCAGCAAATTCTGTATTGATTGTATCGTATACAAATATTACCCATTTTATATCTTTAAATAAAGGTACTAATACTTGCTCATAATATAAATCATCTGGTCCGCCAAGGGAATGGCCCATTATTACAACCTCATCAATATCCTTTTCCTCTAAAAAATGCTTTAATTTTGGGATATTTAATTCAATATTTTTTGAAGCTACATCTATAAAATTTTCTATATCTCTAAAAGCATTAATATCTTCATAATTTTCTTTTCCAAATGTATTTATTAAATCCTTACTTACTGACTCTTTTGAAATATCTGGCGAACCAAACTGTATTTCCGATTTAATAATATCATTATTATATCTATGACTTAGTATTATCTCATCTGAAAATGCTTCCGCTTCTTCTACTGTCGAGAAACTTGGAAGTATGTTATTTGATTGTAAAAATGAACTTTGTACCTTCCTTAAATAGCCATGTATATGATATATATTTTTATCGCTAATTTTATATACATCTTCTAATGTACTTGTGTAATTAAAGTTAATAATAAGCGCATCTTTCAATATATTTTCAACAAAATCTTTTTTTTACATCTACTGTAATCAAGTTTTTCTAACCAGTTAAAAAAAGCTTCTCCTGTAAAGAAATAAACGAATTCCGTACAATTTTCAATATCAGTTTCAAATTCATCAAATACTATTTCATCATCTTCAACATAATTATTTTTAATAAACTCTATCATTCCTATAGTATCAATAGTAAGTGTTTTTTCAATATCTCGCCATAATTCATTCTTATCGCATTCAAAAAGCCAAGGAAACCCTTCAAAATCTTTCATTACTCTTTCATATTCTTTCAATCCATTTTTTTGTAATGTCTATAACTTGTTTCTAATTCATGACTAAGATCAAATCCATTTCTACAGACAACTAATCTCACCACTAATTCCTCCCTATACCTTAATATTTTACAACTAACAAAGAATCCTCCTTAACATAACAGTTAAGAAGGATTCCTTTTAAGGAAAATATCCCCTTATCTTTGATTACCGACCATTAGGTGTTTAATCAAAAATCATATGGATCACTATAACACATCCAATCGAGAGGGTACATCACACCATTTTCCTCTTCAAATTTAGCCCATTGCTTAGCTTGACGTTTAGCTTCATGTTTACTTGACACTTTCTTTGTGTTTCTGTCATTTTCAACTCTAGCTTTATACGCTTTATTATTTGGATTATGCTGATTAGCGTAATCATCAAGCTGTTTCTTTGTATGTGTCTTTGATGACACACCTTTTTTATTTGCCATAAGCCACTTCTCCTTTCTCCTTGACTCCATATGTTTTCATATAAATGATTACGCACAAGATAGCGGACAACTTTGTCAACTTCTTAGCTGAACCCAAATAAGAAAAATCTTACGGATTATCCCTGCATTTAATCATGCCTCAAGGTTGGAGAATAAATTTTGCATTTACCTAAGCAAAATTTATTTAAATCGATTATATTACGATATTTCGATTATTGCAATTTCAATCATTACTTTACACCTTATTTTTCTCCATCTTCTCATACATATTAGTATTATAAAGATTATACAATTCACTGCCCTTCTCCACCGTATTATCAAACGGTACAATATTCTTACCGAACCTCAACAATCCAGTACCAGAAGGACTGTCAATCACATAATTAAGCTGCTCAGGACTTATCTCCAAAGCCTCTGTTATCTTTTCGATATTCTTGTTAGACTGATTAAGTAATAAAACAAAAGCACTGTTTGAAAGCATTGTCGTAGCAATCTCACTTCTAAGTACATCAATGATATTCTGAGTAATACCGGTACATAGTCCTCCTTGCTTTCTTACCTTCTTCCACATCTGCTGTAAGTAGTCTGTACTAAAAGGCGATCTAAGAAGCACATGCACTTCATCTACATATAACCAAGTAGACCTACCTTCTTCTCCATTCTCAATAATCTTCTGCTGAATTGCTTCAAGCATAACCAACCTTGCAAGTGGAGCAAGTGATTAACCAAGGTCTCTTATTCCATAAACAATAAATCTATCATCTACATCTACGTTGGTCTGATGATTGAAGATATTAAGTGCTCCTGTTACAAAGATTTCAAGTCCAAGAGCCACATCCCTTGCCTCTGGTTCTTCCTGCTCTAGAAGTTTGTTGTATAAATCTTCCATCATAGGAATATACTTCTCTTTGCTTCTTGCAATCTCCATATACAGATCTTTCACACAACGAGAAATAATAGAACGTTGCTGTGCACTTATCTCTCCCATAATCTGCTCACAGATACTAAGAATTAGCTGACATTTATCTCTTACCCAGCCTTTTGAATCTAGCGGCTCTAAGTTCCACACATCCATATCCATTGGATTGATATAGTTCTTAGTATTAGTTGAGATATTTACATATTTACCCTTGTACTTCTTAGTAAGGTCCTCGTACTCATGCATTGGATCCACAACAATTACATCGTCATCGCTAGAGAGTAAAACAGATCCCATCTCCATCTTTGCCTGGAATGATTTACCTGCACCGGAAACACCGAAGATAAAACCATTACCGTTAAGCAGTGTAGTGGTAAACTAAATTTGTAACACCTTGTTCGAATAATATATTATAATATTGCTTAAATAAGGAGAACATCACTATGTCAGTACGTTACAGCGAAGACTTCAAAAAAGAAGTCGTTAAAGCCTATATGGCAGGCGACAAATCAATACATCAACTTGCTGTTGAATTCAATGTTGCAAAAAGTTCCGTTAGCAAGTGGGCTAACGAATACAGGGAAGAATGCCTTTATACCACCGATACAACATCCGAGTCTAATGACGCAAAGGAAATACGAAGATTAAATCAACTTCTTAACGGAAAAGATGCCAAGCGTGAATATCACAAACGTTTGGAACACATTTTTGAACTTATAAAATATGTGTACCATAACAATAATCGTGTTATAGGATATAGGGCTATGCGCATTTTCATCAAACGTTATGGCTATGAATTAAGCAATACCACCATGCATAAATACATGAATAAAGAATTAAATTTATGTGCCGTAATCATGCATTCCAAACCGGGATACAAGGCTGGGAAAAAGAATAAAATCTTTGACAATCTCTTAAGCCAAAATTTTATTGTGGACTGCAAAAATAAAGTATGGTGTACTGATTTTACATATATGCGTCAGCCAAATGGAAAATTCAGATACAACTGTTCAATAATTTATTTATTTGACAGGTCGGCTGTTGCTTCGTTAAACAGTGATTACATCAATACGGACTTAGCAATAAACACACTTAAAACAGCACTAAAAAAAGAAAACTATCCTAAAGTGATTCTGCATTCAGATCAGGGAGTACAGTTTACCTCATGGGATTTTGTGAATTTCTGTAAAGATAATAATGTAACCCAGAGCATGAGTAAGGCTGGTTGTCCTTATGATAATGCTCCAATGGAAAGATTTTATAACACTTTTAAAAGTAACTTTTTTAATGCAACCTCATTTTCAAGTGTGGAGATGATGGATGAGCTTACCATGAAATATATCAATTGGTATAATTATGTTCGTCCTCATTCGTACAATGATTATTTAACACCAATGGAAGCTCGTTACAGATAGGTATTTATCGAACAAAGTGTTACAAAAATGCTTGACCACTACAGTTTCCGCAATGTCCCGGTAAACGTAGTTCATGTCCATAATAAAATACCGTACATCTTTTCTGTTTTTAAAACCTAATAAATAATCCTTCAGTTTATATTGGGTTCTTGAAGTAAGAATATCAAATATTTTACAATTTTTCGGATCAGTTAGTATTGCCTGAAACTTTTCACCGCCTGCGTTACCTTTGAACTCATCAATGGATAAAACCTGTGGGAGAACAGAAGGTTTAGGATATTTAATATCTTCTATTCTTCTAAAAATGGTAGAAGGCGATATTCCAACCTGTCGGGCTACGGTGGAAACATTTTGCACCTCCTTAAGCATGTTTATTACAAGAAAATTTAGTCTAGTTGTAATTCTGCAATGTTTAGGAAGTAAAGCAAAGTTTTCGTTAAAATGTTTGCCACAGCAATCACAGTGATATCTTCTTTTTGAGTAATGAAGATACGTGTTTTTACCCATTATTGGTGCATCTTTTATAATTGAAGGACGATAGTCATGAACTTTATTTGTCACTGCACCACAACATGGACAAACGTGATCACGACGTTCAATTTTAAAGTAAATATGCATTTCTTCTGGAGATGATTCAACATTTGTTATAATTAAGTCTTTTATTTCTAGGATATTTTATATAAAATCATTGTTAGGCATAGGCAATCTCCTTTCGGTTATTTTGTGGTGATTTAATTATAAAGGTTATAGGTTCCTGTGCCTACTTTTTTTACTTAAAACTTAAAAAGGTTCTAAACCTTACCCCCAAGTAAAGTTTAGAACCAAAATTAATGACAAAAAGCCCTTAGCCATGAGTTACTACCCACAGCTAAGGGCTTTCTAATATGGATTTATTTGTTGCACAATCGCCTGTCAATCATTCCCTAACCCACAAACCACCGGATTACAAGAATAATGGCTCTAATGCAACTGTTATCAAATTGTTATCAAAAGACCTATCGAAACGCCGCAAACCCGCATAGACACTGGATTTTTTCGGCCTCTCAATTTATTCAAACTCGGCTTGTACTAAGTTCAACTTGAACATATTTGTTTAGGTTTCGTGTGCTTTTATCTGTTAAATTACCTATATTATATTATTTGTATTATCCTTCTGATTTCGTGTTGCCATAGTGTTGACACGAAAGTATTATAGCATAGGCTAGCTCTTATTTCATCAAGTTATTTTAATACCTATAAAAAATACGTTCCAAGTTAATGAACTATTATTCTTCATAATGACATTTTATACACAATACTTTATTTTTTAGTGCTAGTGCATAAAATAATCTAATTGCACAATTGCAAATCAATAATTTTCATTACACTATATATTATAATGTATATAGTACAATATATGACTATTTACGTCATATAAAAATACACTGTAATTATCATTATTTGACCCTGCTCTCAGGCTATAATAGTCTCCTTCATTTATATTATCTGTTTCAAAGTCATACTTATTGCTATCCTCCATACTTTCATAAGGGAACTTATCAAAATAACTCTTTATATCATCTATATTTTCTTTTGTTACAATAGAATAATAACTGTTCTCCTCAAATTTTTTATCCTCGCTTTCCTTATAGAAATATTTGCAATAATCTATATAATCTTGAAATCCATCACTGTAATATTCTTCACAGTTACTATACCCTTCAATAATCTCATTACTTTTGGAACTGCATGCACTCAGTAATATCATACACAATATAATACATAATATATTTCTCCTCATACATATCTCCTCTCCGCATTTTCTAACGTCTTGTATGCGGACCATGTTTTGTTATAATGTTTTTTTTGCATCAATTTTAACCTCATTTATGTATATTAATGCGATTAATCGTTCAAGTGGTATCCAATTGTTAGCCACCTAAGCTTTCTTTTATTATTGTCAGTATCTATTTATTGACTGGTTTGTTAAGCACTTCGTACAATCCATTCTTTAGTACATCTGAAATTTTCAAAGAATGTTTTTTGGCATACATTGTAAGTCTTTGATGTTCTTCTTCTGTAAGCCTTACAGCAACAATTTTATCTTTGTTATTGTCTGATTTTGGTCTTCCCATCTTTGACATATGCATACCTCCTATGTTGTTATTATGGTTTTTGTTTAACAAAAAAGTCCAGTTTATATTATTTTTCAGTAGCGTAAATTTGCTGTCGGAAAATACATGATAGAGAATTCCTCATGTTTGTAACGAAGTACCTGAACACTCCAATGATAATCCAACTGGACATTATTGTCAAAATATCTTTTTGACCTGCTTGGCGATATTGTATCTGACTGCCTTAATAAACTTATTAGAGGCTACCTTTTCGCAGAATACAAGACATACATGACATGTCCAACTCTTGAAAAGCTAGCCTCTTTAATTACTTTTTAATTATTTAATTTTAAGTTTCTTCTTAAACAACTTAATGGCTTTCTTATTTCCTTTAAGTTTAGTCTTCTTAGACTTAATATTTTTCTTTGCTTTCTTGCTAAATGCATTCTTCTTTACAGTCTTAAGTTTGTCACCTTTGAATGTAATCTTCTTAATCTTGTTATCTCCTATAAATGCCTTAGAACTTATTGTCTTAACTGCTTTTCCAATTACTACTGTTTCAAGTTTTGAGCAGTTCTTAAATGCATTTTTTCCGATAACAGTTACCTTGTTACCTATTGTAAGCTTCTCAAGGGCCTTGCAGCCGGCAAACGCATTGTTACCAATTGTTGTTACATTTAATCTATATCCCTTACAATCTGCTCTGTCCGGAATTGTAACTTTCTTTATTTTATTCTTTTTAGCAGCTACTACACCAATAACCTTTGATTGTCCTACTGTTGCAGTATCAATTGATGTAATCTGGTATATTAAATTTCCTGCCGTATATGTCATTCCAACGTATACGCCGTAGCTATTGGTATGGCTGCTGCCTGTTGCGGGGATCGTTGCGGTTTCAAGAACCTTCTTGCAGACGGTGCATTCCTTATGCTTAGCGCCTTCTGCGGTTTCGGTAGCTGCCGTGTCAATGATCCACTCGCTGGTGCTGTGAGCCGCTTCGTCATTTTTGTCGTGGCAACGAGAACATTCATGCCAGTGGTTAGTATCATCAGACTTCCATTCTGTGCCTGCGGTATGTCCGGGAGCCGGAATCTTCACACTGGTTTTATCGGTAATTTCTACCGATCCTGTTGCATCTGCGAACCACTTGTCACAGCCATCGCAGGTGTAGTATGCGGAATTGCCCGCAGTAGTGCAGGTGGCAGCTTTCGCAGCAACCAAAGTCAGATTGTGAGTGTGTTCTTCGTTTTTATTTTTGTAATAATATGTAACAACCGTTCCGTCCGAAACAATAGGCTTATTTAAGCCGTCAGCCTTTACAAATTCGTAATCATAAAGCTTTTTTGCCGGTGTCAAATCAAGTTTTGTGCCATATGGCACGGTAAATGTTCCGCCGGCAGTGTTTGGAATTTCAGAGCCGTCCTCAAATTTATACTGAATTGAAACGGTTGTGTAGCGCTGTGTTTCCGTATTGTCGTCAGCAAGCACATTTCCGTTTTCATCGAGCACCTGAAATGCCACGGTATCGCCGTTCTTTAGCTGTGCGTCTGACGGAATTTGATAAATAAGCGAGCAACTCTTTAAGCCTGAATTAAAGTCGCTTTTGATGTGATCCAAAGCACCGAGCGGCCAGAAATTTGCCTTATCATTCCAAACAGGAATGTCAAAGGTTTGTACTGTTTGAAGCGGATTCCCCGATGAATCGGTCGCAACGCTTCCGTCGGAATGCTTAATCCACATTTTGAATTTTAATTGTCGTTCATTTTTATCTGAAATGTTTTGAATAACAGTTCTAAGCTCGATTTTTTTGCCGTTCATATCGGTATTAAATCTGCTTTTGCTGTTGCCGCTCAAAAGTCGGCCATTGCGATTGTATGTATAATTATAGTACGAACTTATTTCAAGGTCGGTAAAATCAGACGGCTTTGAATAAGAGCCCGTATATTCCTTAACCTCGGGAGTTGCAACATAAAGGTCTACATCCTTAACAAGCTGAGACATTCGCTTGAAGCCCTGCAAACGGCAAACCTCACAGAATTGATAGTTTGTGTCTCTCATTATGCACTCATAACTTGAAACAAGCATTTTTGAGCCGTAAGCATTGCGGCAGGTATATGTGTTTCTAAAACCTAAAAGCTGTCGCCATTTTATCTTTTCCGGGTCTTCAACCGAGGAAAGATTGAGTGATTTAAGTTCCTTATCGTCAAGCAAATATCCGTTACTGTATTCATCACCGAGACCGAGCAAACCGTGTCCAAACTCGTGTGCAAAAGTTTTTGACGCACGATAACTGTCTGATGGCGAAATGAAATAATGGAAGCCATATTCACGGTTGTTATATGCACCTCCGAAATCTGATTTTGTGTTTACAACCATAGCAAACTGAGCAATATAATCGTGAACATAATAATAAGGCTCATATTCCGAACCGGACGGCATTGTGTTTGGGTCGGTTGTTTTTTTGATGTGAGCATCGTGAATTTTCTCGATAAATTCAGGACCGATACATCTCTCAAAAATATGATTTTTCCACTGACTTCCGTGGAGATTATTAGAAATAACAGGCGAATTATATTTGTCGACTATAACATCAAAGAAGGTGCTTCCACCATTGTCAAAAGTCGATTCGGAAGCTGTGCAAAGAGCGTAAACATTGAATCTGTCGGCATAACTTCGGTAAGGTTCATATTTCATGGCCTCTTGCCAAAGTCGTTTGACATCATTGATGAATTTGCCTTGCTGACTTTTTGTATAACCCTCGCCGCAAACAACAACAACCATATTTTCCGTGTCGCTGCGTGTTTTTTGGATGGTATAAACAGGGATGGTAGGATTAGAATATTTTCTGTCATTTGAATACCACGGGCCGAGGGTGAGCTGAATGCTTTGCTCGGTGCTGACATTCCAATCGGGATTTGCGTCCTCGGCAGGTTCCGAAATTGTATAATCATCCTCTTGTTTGTTTGGAGCAGAGCCGATATAAGGACTGCTTTGTGAGCCGCTGCCGGAAGTTGTAACAAAATATTCGGAATCAAGATAAAATGCAGGTCTTACGCCCAAATCGGAATACCACGGAGCATAACGACCGACCTGACCCGATGAACTGATATAACGCATATCGTGATTGCAATCGGTAACAGGAGTGCGAAGCCAATAAGGCCAAGCCATACCGTCATTATTATACGCAACATAATAACCTTTGAGATTTTTCCACACGGCATTAGCCTGCTTTACATCAAGAAGAAAAACCTTTTCGGTTGTAGTTTCAAAATATGAACTGTCGTAGTTTGCCACCGCTTCCGAAATATCGGTGTAGTATAACAAATCCGAATTTGCGTCTCCATCAACTATGCCCTTGTTGTATTCGGGATGAGAAACGAGAGAACGCTGGGTAACGGTTTTCATTGCCGCAATTTCAGATTTTGAAAAAGCGTTGAGAAAACCCGCTTTTTCGTTGTACGCTCCCACACCGCTTACATATCCGTCTTTCGGAGGGTTGCCGCAAAGCCAATCGACTTTGCCTTCAGCTGCGGTCGAATTTAACCAAGAACGCATATTGCTGTCTTTCCAATAGTTAGAACCGTAATCATCACGCTTATAGCTTCTGCTGTGTGATTTTGAATTGCTGTTGTCATTTGTTTTGGCATCATATGCAAGGGTGTCAACAATTTTGTCTGCAAGCATAAGCGGTCCGTTATTGTCAATGCTTACACATCGCCAAAGAATTGAGGCATTGTTATACGTGCCCATTTTAACATAGTCACCGACTTTAATATCCGGCTTTGATGCCGCCTGAACGCTCATCGGCAAAATTGAGATTGCCATGCACAATGCCAACAATATTGCTGTTATTTTTTTCGTCATTAAGTCACTTCCTTTATAAGCGATATATTTGCTTTTATTATATCGTAAGGAATAATGTGTGTCAATGAAAATTCTGTTAATTCTTTGTCAATTTTGCAGCCTATATAATATAGCAATTCGGATTGTTGTATTATTCCGAAATTGCGAATAATTTGAATAAAATGCTTGACATGAATTTTTCATTTGTCTATTATAAAATCAGATTGATACTTAAAAATTCAGTCAATAACTGGGGATTATTTATGAAACAAAAGCAGTTAACTCATCAACAGCTTGAGAAAAAGGCACTACGCAAGCAAAAAGAAATTGCTAAGTGGGAAAAAGAAAAGGCAAGGCCTAAAAGAGGCTATTACATTATCTATTTAGTTTTCATAGTCAGCCTAATCTAGTCTTTCACATTTATTATTTAGATTTTTACATTGACATATCAAATGATGAATAATCTTCAGCGACATCGTTTTCAACATCTTCGGTAATATCGTCATTAATTTGCCAAGTCTTTTCCAATGCAAGATTATGGATATATTCTATTCTTTGGTTGATTGAAGATATGATTTTTTGTTTTCTTGCATCGTCAATTAAATTTTCATCGGCATCATTCAATATGCCGAGTATTTCATTGTTGATATTTTTCAAAGCGTCAAAGTCTATCCAATCAAAAGATGTGACTAATCTTAACTGCTCAAAATGAGTCTTTTTGAACGGCTTGCAAACTATCAATGATTGTTTATCCATATTCGGTGTAACTTTATCATAACCGAGCGATGAACCACTGTCGAAAATCGGTGCAACGCCAATCCATTCAAGCGTATTTGCATTTCTGATAAGACCGAAATTATTAAGGTGTCTGTCCTCGTTGGCTATAATGAAATCAACTACAATCATTTGATTGATTTTATCAACGATGTCATCAATGCCCAAAGATTTGCAACAGTTAATATAATGCTGATAAACAGACAAGTGATTAGGTTTAGGATACCTTTGCAAAATCTTCCAAGCCGTAACAAGTTCCGTATCCCTTGAAATAAAATCTTCGCAAACGCTGTATGGCTTTTCATCATCAACCATAACGGAATAACTGACATGATCTATATTCAATTTATCCATAATCAATGATGCAATAGCCTCATTAAACGGCTGTTGTTCATATGGCAAACTGCCTGCTTTAAGAAGACAACGCTTTTGATTAATTATTTTCCATCTTTTCTTTAAGCAACCGTCAGATGTGTTGTCGGGTGAGTTCAAACTGATATTTTCAGAATCCTTTGCTTTTCCGAACAGAATATCACCGACATCTTCTGAAAAATCATTGTCAAAGAAATTTACCAATTCCCATTCCAAATCGGAATTAATAGGCTTAACCCAATATTGATCCGACAGGCTTAATCCATAGCATTTTGCCAAAAGCAGTTTTGGAGTGCTTACACGCAAAATTTCAAGTGCATCCCTTACACCCGATCTGCTTGCAGGAATTGAACGATCGGTCCACCATTTATTGAGCAAGGCTCTGTCAGCGGATAAATCATCTTTAGTTGTACCGATAGGAAGGTGAGCAAAGTTATATATTTTACCTATTTTGACGATCGAACTGGTTTCTTCATCCAAAGATAAATCAGCCACTTTTATGTTTTTGTGCATCAAAGTATAGTTCATAACAACACTCCTTCCTAACTTATTTTCATTAATTATTATACACACTTCCTTCCCCAAAATCAACTTTTAACACAAATCAATATTAATCTTCCGTTCAGTTTGAATTCAAGTTATTTTTTTAACTGCAAGGGGTCTTGACAGAAAATTATGAATTTGCTAATATGAAAACGGAAAGAAAATTCAATAAAACTATGATGAACCTATATGCATTTTTATTTTGAGATGCGTATAGGTTTATATTTTTTCTTGAAAGGAGTGTTGAAATGATTTAAAAATCACAAACGGTGTTGTTAAATTTAGTGTACCCCACTGTAAGAGCTGATGACAAATAATCTAAAAGCCTAAAATTGAAAAAATAGCATTTTTCTTTTGCATTTTTTGAATTGATTTTCAACTCGGTTTTGGATGAAATTTCGGCTCTTTTGAATGGGTTTTGAAGCGAAATTCAAGCCGTCGATTTTGAAGCAGGATAAAGGGGTATGATTTTCGGGCATTGAAATGCCCGAAAACGCCGTCC
>OGYW01000121.1_pt1 | contig 63021 bp, 52 predicted proteins | sample 1576621 | NCBI WGS metagenome assembly OGYW01 (sample SAMEA3541528, study PRJEB24748) | human gut metagenome | biome: human gut; feature: human-associated habitat; material: faeces | place: China | collected 2012 | reverse complement strand
CAAACGGAACTTGAGAGGCTTCAGGCTGAAAATCTCCGCCTGAGGGCAGAGAACGCGCTGCTAAAAAAAGCGAAGGCCTTAGTCGAGGCAAAGAAGGCCCAAGCACTTCTGAATGGGCGCGAACCATCGACGAACTAAGGTCGGATTATCCTCTTGACTTGTTATTGAAGTTAAGAAAGATGGCTCGTTCTGTGTTCTATTATCATCTGAAACGCCTTAAAACGATTGATAAGTATTCCAATGAAAAGGAATCAATCAAACTAATTTTTCATGAGCATAAGGGACGATATGGCTATCGGCGTGTAACAGCGGAGATGCATAACCGTGGCTTTATGCTAAACCATAAGACCATCCAGAGGCTTATGGGTGACTTAGGGCTTAAAAGCAAAATACGCATGGTACGATACCGCTCATACAAAGGTGAGGTTGGCAAGATAGCCCCGAACATAATAGACAGGGATTTTACGGCAGAAGCCCCCAACCGCAAATGGGCGACAGATGTAACACAGATAAAAATCGGTTCTGTCAAACTTTATCTTTCCCCGATATTGGATATGTTCAACGGTGAGATCATATCATACAACATCTCCCGAAAACCGGATATGGAACAGATATACGATATGTTGGATAAAGCGTTCACAAGGTTTGACAGTCTTGACGGACTTATACTCCATTCTGATCAAGGATGGCAATACCAACACTACGGCTACCGTAAACGTCTTGAAGAACATCATATAGTACAAAGCATGTCTCGTAAAGGTAACTGCCTTGACAACGCTATGGCGGAAAATTTCTTTGGAATTATGAAGTCTGAATTGCTGTATGCCGAGAATTTTGAATCTCCTGAAGCCTTTATAAAGGCTTTGGATAAATATATTGAATATTATAACAATAAAAGAATCAAAGCCCGGTTAAATGGAAAGAGTCCGGTACAATACCGAACTCTTTCTATTACGGGATAATGTTTAACTTGTCCAACTTTTGGGGGTCACTTCAAATCTTCTCAATTTTGATACACCCTCTTTTATTGATAATGCAAAAATGCTGGATTATTCGTTGAGAATACCATCGCGTTGCATCAATGCTTTTATAGAAGGTTCATGTCCGCGAAAACGTTTATACAATTCCATCGGATCTTCTGTACCTCCTTTTTCGAGAATATTTTTTCTAAAGGATTCGGCAATTTCTCGATTGAAGATACCTTTTTCTTTAAATAAAGAAAATGCATCTGCATCAAGAACTTCAGCCCATTTATATCCGTAATATCCGGCAGCATAGCCTCCTGAAAAAATATGTCCGAATTGGTTGCTCATTCCGGTTCCGTCGACAATTGGTAATAATTGGGTCGGAGCCATTGCCTTTTGTTCAAATTCAATAACATTTTCGATGGAATCGGTTTGTGTGTACCAAGCCATATCGAGAAATCCGAAAGATAATTGACGCAAACAGAGATAAGCCGCATTATATTGTCTTGATTTTTTTATCTTTTCGATTAGTTTTGCCGGCATTTTTTTCCCTGTTTCATAATGGGAGGCAAATGTATCGAGAAACTCTTTTTCGGAAAGCCAGTTTTCCATAATCTGAGAAGGCAGTTCTACAAAGTCACGAAATACATTTGTTCCTGAGAGAGATGCATAAGTTGAGTTTGCCAATAAACCGTGTAAAGAATGACCGAATTCGTGCAAAAAGGTCTCGACCTCCCCATAAGTCAATAATGCCGGTTTGTCAGCTGTCGGACGAGTGAAATTCATGACGATAGTGATATGGGGGCGACTGTCTTTTCCATTCTCATCTTTCCATTGTCCTTTATATTCGGTCATCCATGCACCGCCTCTTTTGGTTGCTCGAGGATGAAAATCTGTGTATAATACGCCTACATATTTATTATTTGCATCAAAAACTTCAAAAGCTTCTACTTCTGGATGATATACGGGAATTTTATTGTTCTTCTTAAATTTGAGACCGTATAAACGTGTTGCTAAACCGAATACACCTTTTTTTACTCGATTCAGCTCGAAATAAGGTTTCAGCATTTCATCGTTAAGATCGTATTTGGCATTTTTTAATTTATCCGAGTAATAAGACCAGTCCCATGGCATCAGATCGAAGTTTTTACCTTCCATACCGATTGCAAAACCTTTTACTTCTCTAACTTCTTGTAAAGCTTCAGGTTTGTATGCTTCTAATAACTGGTTTAGCAAGTTATATACATTTCGGCTGTTTTTTGCCATACGGCGTTCCAATGTATACTCTGCATAATTCTCTTTTCCCATCAATTTGGAGATTTCCATCCTGACTTCAGCAATACGTTTTACGATTTGTGTATTATCAAACTCTCCGGTCTGGCAGCGAGAGTTATATGCCCGATACATTTTTTCTCTCAAATCCCGACGTGCCGAATATTGCATAAACGGGCCATAGCTCGGATAAGAAAGGTCGAAAAGAAATCCTTTTTTCCCTTTGTTTTGAGCCATTAATGCCGCTGCATCTATTGCACTTTGAGGAAGCCCGTCCAATTCTTCAGGCTTAGTCAATAGCATTTCGAAACTGTTTGTCGCTTTAAGCAGATTTTGTCCGAATGTCAAAGTCAATTGATTTAGCTCGGTTGTGAGTTTACGGTATTTTTCCCGATTTTCGCCTTTCAGGTTAGCGCCTTTGCGTACCATGCTTTCATAAGTATCGTTCAATAGAGCCATTTGTTCGGGAGATAAATCCAATTCTCCTTTTTTGTCGTAAACGAATTTGACCCGTTCGAATAATTTTTCGTTCAGATTGATATTGTTGCCGTGTTCTGAAAGGATAGGCGAGATTCTTTGAGAAATAGCCATCATCTCATCGTTGCCTTCGGCTTCGGAAACAGCGAAGAATATGGTTGATACTTTGTTCAGTAAATTTCCTGATCGTTCTAATGCCTCTATTGTGTTTTCAAATGTAGGTGTAGAACGCTGATTGACAATTGCATCTACTTCTTTTTGATGTTGACGAATACCTTCTTGAAATGCCGGTTCGTAATCTGTTATTTTTATCTTGTCGAATGGTGCGGTTTCTCGGGGTGTTTTAAACTTCCCGAAAAAAGGATTTGCAGCTTGAGTCATATATAAAGTTATTGTTAGAAAAACTATAAATATAAATTTTCTTTTCATGAGAAAGGTTTTTATTAGAGTTGACAAAGTTCTCAAATAATTGATACTTTAACATAAAAGAGCTATTAATTTATATTAATTAAAAAGTAAAAACTCTCTTTACAAGTGCGTATTTTTCTCTTTTAGCATACATTTGTGTCGGGTATAATGTAAAAAATAAAAAAATCATGAAACAGCGATTGCTCTTTTTACTCAAAATATATTTGTGGTTTATCTTCATGTTTATGTTGCAAAAACCACTATTTATGCTTTTCCATTATAATTTATTCGAGAAAGCCTCTTTTATAGATTGGATGCAAGTTATATACCACGGTATTCCTCTCGATCTTTCGGTTGCAAGCTATATTTTGGCATTGCCGGTATTTGTGGCTTTAGTGACAGTATGGATACAAGGATTATGGGCAGAATGGTTTTATAAAGGATATTTTGCATTGATTATAGCGGTTTTATCTCTCATTTTTATTTCCGATATAGAATTATATACTTATTGGGGATTTAGAATGGATGCGACTCCATTGTTTTATTTGAAGTCTCCTGCCGATGCTATGGCGAGTGTGCCGTTTTGGATTTTGATTTTAGGAATTATATGTATCATTCTGTATTTTACGATTTTTTGGTATCCGTTGAATTATTGGATTGTGAAGGGTTCTGGGAAATGGAAATTCTGTAAACATCGTATCAAATCGACATGTTGGTTTTTATTGTTACTCGGTTTGCTGTTTATCCCGATTCGAGGAGGTATTTCGGTTTCTACAATTAATGTAGGGAGGGTATATTACAGTGATAATATGTTGTTTAATCATGCAGCAATAAACCCGGCTTTCAGTTTGCTGGCATCTTTGTCTAAAGGGCAAGATTTTAAACAGCAATATCGTTTTATGGATGCAGATAAAGCAGATAAGGAATTTTCAAAGATGACACACGGTCGAGTTTATTTCCCTGAAAATGACTCTGTTCGATGGATTAATCGTGAGCGTCCGGATATTTTACTAATCATATTGGAAAGTTTTTCCGGCACCGCAATGGAGAAATTGGGTGGAGTTCCGGGAGTAATGCCGAACCTTACCCGTTTGGCAGAAGAAGGAATATTTTTTACAAACTTTTATGCGAATAGCTTTAGAACAGATAGAGGACTTGTCTCGATTTTAAGCGGATATCCTGCGCAACCGACAACATCTATTATGAAATATCCCGTCAAATCTCAATCTCTGCCTGCCATATCTAAATCATTGCGGAAAGAGGGATATGACATTCAATTCCTTTATGGAGGAGATGCGGATTTTACCAATATGCGTTCTTATTTTATTTCTTCAGGGTTTCAAAGCATTGTCTCTGACAAAGATTTCCCGGTTAGTGATTTATTGTCTAAATGGGGGGCAAATGACGGCACGACTTTCATTCGTTTCAGTGAATTGATACAAAATCAACAGAAGCATCCTTTTATGAAAGTATTTTTGACACTGAGCAGTCATGAACCCTTTGATGTCCCGTATCATCATTTTGATGATCCTTATCTTAATTCAGTGGCTTATACCGATAGTTGCTTGGGTGCATTTGTCGATCGTTTCCGTCAAACGCCCCAATGGAATAATACTTTGATTATTTTAGTGCCTGATCATGCTATGCGATATCCTGCCGGAGTTCAAGAGCCTGATATTGTCCGTCATCACATTCCTATGGTTTGGTGTGGAGGAGTGGTAAATGGCCCTAAAGTGATAAATGATTATAGCTCTCAGATCGATATTGCCGCCACTCTTTTGGGACAAATGAATATAGACTATTCAGATTTTAAGTTCAGTAAAAATATTGCTGATACTACTCAATATAAATTTGCTTATTATACCTTCAAGGACGGATTCGGATATCTGGATTCTAATGCTAAAGTCATATATGATAATGAAGCGGGTAAGGTTGTTTTTTCGGAAGGAGATACTACCGGAAGTAAAGAAAATGCAGGAAAGGCATTTCTGCAAAAACTGTATGATGATTTGGGAAGCCGATAATCCGGTACGGAAGATTATCGGTCTAAGAGCCTGTCTAAATTTTTCAATGAAGCAATATTATCAGGTCTTCTTTTAGTTTTTTCGGTCTATGGCAATATTGGAGAGTATCGGTATGATTCTTTTTTGGGAAGGGGTAATCGACTATTATTCATGCAGATTCCTCTAAAACTTTGCCCGAACAGAATTTAAACAGATTCTAAGGAATACATGAGCTGGTCGATTAGCAACGGAATATCATTGGCAGATATGCCTGCTTGTATCAAATATTTGATATCTTGTTTGAAATTATTGAGAAATGATTCCTTATTGCCTTTATCATTTTCTATGCTCTTTCGATATAATTCTACCGTTTTATTCAGGTTCTTTAGAACAAATTCTATATGTCCGGCATTCATATAATCGATAGAGGTCGGTTTATTATTCAGTATTTTTTCGTAATAACGCCGGGCTTGTTCTTGTTTCCCGGCCAAAAAGGAACACCATGCTATAGCCCTCCATGCTTTGGTGCTTTTGGGGTCTAAATAATCGACTTTAAAATAATATTTCAAAGCTTCATCATAATTCTCTTGTTCGAAATAGCAATGCCCGATATTCATCTCTATCGATAAATTATCAGGTTTCATTTGTTCTATTCTCAAGTAGTATTCCAATGCGGCTTCCGGTTTTTTCAATGTTCTGTAACAAGACGCAATTCGCCTTAATGTCCACAGACTATCGGGATATATCATTTCTGCTTTCAGATATGCGTCTAAAGCTTTATCATATTCTCCCGACATTTGTAGGCAATATCCTATTTTTTGATATAGTTCACTGTCTGATCGATGGTTTTGTAGTAATTTATTGAACATTGTCAGGGCATCGGCATAATATTCTTTCCGGAAATAAAATTCTCCGATCAACCTTAATGTATTGTCATCCGAAAATATGGATTGCAGGAATGAAACCTGGAATAAGTCTATATGAGATGAAAATGGGTCTGAAAATTCGGATCGGAAAGATGAAAGTTTGAAAAATCTATATAAGTCTTGTAAATATTGGTTTGATATGTTTTTTCCTGCTTCATCTGCGTTTAGAGAAAGTTTGTCTTTTTCTATATTTTGCATCTCTATACCTTCGGCATTGAATTGAGACGTCATCATACCTCTTTGGGTTTCCGGTACTTGTATGAGACTGAGGCAGAAAGAATATTTGTCCGAATTACACAAAAAGTGGGATAAACTAATGAGCTTCTTAAAATTATTATCTTTATCTCCTTGGGTAAAAACGTTGTTCAATGCTGTATATTCAGTATTAAACGGGCGAAACCAGTTAGCGGCTTCTTTAAAAAACGGGAAACTCTTGAGTCCTGAAAAAGTACTCATAAAAACATCAGCTCCCTCTAATTGTAAATCATTCAGTTCTTTAAGCTTATCGGCAATTCCTGATTGCTCTAAAATTTCCTGCCACTCCGGATTTTTATCCAAAGAGTTCATGTCGTTCATTAGCTCGTCTTGTTTCATCTTTTTATAAATAGACGGGCTTATTTTCATCATTTCAGGAAGCAGCTCTTCTGTAAATTTTCGAGAAATTCGTTCTGTTTCGCGGCTTTTTATTAATTGCAGAAAGATCGTCCGTGTTTCCTTACAAAATCGCTCGTTTTCTTTACAAGCTTCGATTCTTGCCAGCAAATAGGGCGAAAGCTCTATTCTCGTTTTGTATATGTACATAAGAATCAGAACTCCGCATAAGGCTCTTTGACGTATTTCTTCATTAGTCGATTGCTCATAGACGTCTAATAGAATTGCCAATTTTTGTTCGTCATACCGATGCAGTAGATTTAAAGTAAGCGCCGAAATGATTAAACAAGTCGTTTCGACGGGGAAATGTTCTGGAGATAATCCTTCACGTAAAGCTGAGTAATCCCATTCGGTTGCCGGATAGTTGCACCAAATTCTGGTTACAAGTTCTTCTTCTGCTTTTTCTACTTGCTTTCTGAGTTCAATTTGCGTCCGGACATTATTTTCTATATCACTCAATAAACTGTTTAAAGCCAGGTTGTTAATGGCGGAATCTAATGTGTCTGACTGTTGCTGAATACTCATCTCCGGATGTAGTTGAAAATATCTTTTCTTAGAAAAATAAAAACCGGATGATTCTTTTTCGAGTAGTAATTCGGTAACTTTATCGGTTAAAGTGAATAAAGATGAAATCAAATTTCTATATACCTGTTCTCGTTCAGGATCTTCGATACCTTCGAACATATACTGGAGCATATATTTATAAGACGTTTCCAGTTCATTCAGTTTTTCGTTGACAGTCCAATCTTGCAATACCGAAGACAATTCAGACAACAGTTCGAATACTTTTTTTATCTGTTTTTTTGCAAGCAATCGATAAATCTCTTGCTGGGTATTTATTATTTCTTTTACTGTCATATCTGTCATATTTTCTGTAACCGATAAAGATAATATTTTACTTCGTAAGTTGTCAAATTTTAAAAATGAATATATTCAAAATGTATGCCAAATTTCTCTTGTAAGGTTTATATCCTTTCAAAATATTGTTCAGGATAATATGTGAATGATTTTTCAGGGAATATTCGCCCGGAATAAAAAGTATTAAGGTCAAGGTTTTTCAGAATTGGATACTGAGCTGTTGAGGATGTAATTTTTCTGTCGGATGTGAAACCGACAAACCGAGTAAACGAATCGGATGTTGCGATATGTCTATTTCTTTCAATAGTTTTTTTGCTAAAGGCAGTATTTCATCAAGGTCTGTTAAAGGATGATGATTACTTATACATTTGGTTTTTTGTGAAAAGTCATTGAATTTTATTTTTAGAGTAAGCGTGTTTCCTTGAAATTTTTTGAGAGTGATGCGTTCTGTCAGTTCACAGGCTACATGATAAAGTTCTATGATAACAGCCATGGGACTAGTCAAATCTTTTTCAAAAGTTGTTTCACAGCCGATCGATTGCCTTATTTTTACAGCTTCTACCGCTCTGTTATCTATACCATGAGCAAAATCATAAAATAGATTTCCGTTTTTTCCGAAATGACTGATAAGAAACTCTAAAGAACATTTTTGTAAATCAGCACCCGAATGAATTCCTAATAAGTGCATTTTCTTTCCGGTCGTTTTTCCTACACCCCAGAATAATTCGATAGGAAGAGATGCGATAAATTTGATTGCTTTATCGGGATGAATGACACAGAGTCCGTCGGGTTTTCTATAGTCGGAAGCGATTTTCGCAAGAAACTTATTATAAGAAACACCAGCAGAGGCCGTAAGTTTCAGATTTTCTTTTATTTGTCTTTTTATCTCCTTTGCTATATCTGTCGCCAATTCGATGTTTTTTTTGTTTTCTGTAACATCAAGAAATGCTTCATCCAAAGATAACGGTTCTATAATATCGGTATATTCTCTGAATATAGCGTGTATTTGTTTAGATACCTCTTTATATACCTCCATCCGTCCCGGTATGAATATTACATCCGGGCAAAGTTTCCGGGCTTTGACAGACGACATGGCTGAATGTATTCCGTATTTCCGAGCTTCATAACTGGCCGCAGAGACAACACCCCTGCTTTCGGGACGGCCTACTACTAATGGCTTCCCGACATATTCCGGATGATCACGCAATTCTATGGAAGCATAAAAAGCATCCATATCTATATGTATTATTTTTTTGTTCAAGTGAAATAAACCCTCTTAAAATCTATCGCAAAAATACGCTTTCTTATCAGATTGTCGTATAATAGGATGTAAAAACAGTCTAATAAAAAAAGATATATAGATTATCTTTGCAGTTTAAAAAAATAAAGAATTACATGAAAACTAAAATATTGGCGATTTTTGCATGTTTACTATGGGGATCGGCCTTTGCAGGAGCTAAAATAGGATTTGAATATACAACTCCGTTGCATTTGTCCGGTATGCGCTTTATGCTGGCCGGACTTCTGTTAATACCTTTTTTGATATATCAGAAGATCGATTGGATTTCTAATTTGAAAGAGTGGCGTTATATGTTGTTATTCGGTTTTTTGCAGACGTTTATACAGTACGGTTTCTTTTTTATGGGATTAAATAAAGTCCCCGCTGCCATATCTGCAATTATCATCGGAGGCGGTCCGTTTTTTGTTGCTGTTATGGCTCATTTCACTATGGGAAATGATCGAATGTCGTTTCGTAAGATTTTGGCTATTGTTTTAGGTATGGCCGGAATCGTATTTATAAGTTTTGCAAAAGGAGGTTCTATTCATACTGACATTTCGTTTTATTATGGAGTCATATTGCTGATTATCAGTAATATTGTAGGAGCATCTACTAATATTATAGTTGCCAAGAACAGAAACAAAGTTTCTCCGGTTATGCTCACTGCATTTGCTAATTTTTCTGGCGGATTAATTCTGTATATTGTATCGTTTTTTACAGAAGATTGGTATGTAAAACCTTATTCATTAGAGTTTTATATTGCATGGATATGGTTGGCGTTGATTCCGGCAGTCGGATTTTCCATTTGGTATTCGTTGCTTAAGAGACCAGAAGTGAAAGTTTCTGAATTGAACATGTGGAAATTTGTCGTACCGGTTGCCGGTGTTGTTTTAAGTTGGTTGCTTGTTCCGGGTGAATATCCCGATTTGTATTCGATATTGGGTATTTTTATTATAACGGTAGCTTTGCTGATTTTACAGAGGCAACCAAATGAAAAATGATGATATCGTGCGTCAATAAATAATTATTCGTTTCTAATTAAAGACTTGTTTTAGAGTCTATCTGATATTTTCCTTGGGTCGAATTTGGAAAATCTCCTCGAAATAACATTCAAAAATATCTGTACAAGATTTAGACAGGCTTTGGACAAAAAAATGATTTTTTCTATGATATTTACGCAGCTATATGTTATATATTTTTGATATATAATATTTAGAAGTTATGGTATCTATAAAAATCAAATTACGTCATTCATCTGTTTCCGGAGTTCCCGGAACAGTGGTTTATGTATTGCATGAAGGCATGAGGTCTGTCCGGATTGCAACAGAGTATAAATTGTTCCCTGAAGAATGGGATGAAAAGTCCCAGTCTGTCGTTTTTAGAGAAAAATATCGGTTTTCGTACGTAACGGATATAGACCTCCGAATAAAGAACGATGTATCTGCTTTACAAAATATAATTAAATCGTTTCCAAATTATTCGGCAAAAGATATCTTACAAGCATTTCATATACATAGACAAGATAAATCTTTTCTTGCTTTTATGGATAAACAGATAAGATCATTGATAAAGAACGGATGTTTGGGAACGGCCCGGAATTATATGTGCACGAGAAATAGCTTTGCTTCGTTTCTTCATAATCAAGACATTGAGTTTTATTTAATGACAGAAGATTTTATTCTTGAATATGATTCATGGTTGAGAAAGAAAGGTATAACCCGTAATTCTGTCTCTTTTTATATGCGTATATTGCGATCTGTGTATAATAAAGCTGCTGCAAAAATGTTTTTTAATCCTGAAAATATATTCAGGAAAGTATATACCGGAGTAGATCGCACACGAAAGAGAGCTGTCAATGAGGAAATCATTGTTCGTTTAAGTAATTTGGACTTATCCGAACATAAGGCTTTGGATTATGCCAGGGATATATTTATTTTTAGTTTTTATACGAGAGGAATGGCTTTTGTCGATATTGCTTATCTCAGAAAAAGCAATATAAGAAATGGGTTCATACAATATATTCGTCGTAAGACCGGACAGATTATCAATATTCGTATCGAATCATGTATGAAAAAGATAATGGACCATTACAAAACAAAAAGTGAATATATATTTCCTATTATTACATCTTCAGACGAAAAAATAGCATATCGGCAATATCAAAATTCACTGAGTTATTATAACAAACAGCTCAAAAAAATTTCCGATTTATTAGGACTGCCTTCTCCTCTTACCTCATACGTTGCACGCCATACATGGGCTACAGCCGCAAGAAATAAAAATATACCTCTTTCTGTTATAAGTGCCGGTATGGGACATACATCCGAAAAAACTACGCAAATTTATTTGGCATCCTTAGACAATTCTATTATAGATGAGGCTAATAAATTTATTATTAGTTCTTTATATTATGAAGGGGATAATTCTAGGAAAAAGAAAAAAAGAAAAGTATAGTCTATATAAAAATATCTGTTTCTATCACAGAAGTAGGACTTAAACGTGTCCAAATTTAGATAAATAAGTTTGTTTATCCAATTAAATAATAAACATTTTTTTGCTATTAAAATCACATATGCTGAAAATCAATATTTTGCAAGTAAGTAATTTAAATTCTAATCAGGTATAAATCATTATTTGAATAGTAAAAATAAAGGTTATTGTATAATGAGTTGTAGCATTTATTGCAAATATTATATTATATAGTCAAATAAAAATATATTAGGAACTATTTTTTTTGCGTTACAATAAATTAATATGCTATTAATCAATTAATTATATACACAAGATAATAAAGTCCTACTTCTGTGATAGAAACAGGATTCAGAGCTGAAGGTGTGTTTTATATTATACAGCCAAACGATTGTTAGTCAGGGATATATATATTTCTGGTGTCCCTAAAGAACATTCTTTTGTAAAAATTAATATTTGGGAAAAGTTGTTGTAGTTATTGATATTATATAGTTATGATTTCAAAGTCTATGAATTTAGAACTTGTTCAAAGTTTTACCGAAGTAGGATAGGAATTTTAAAAGCCGTCTAAATTTTGCCCGAGTCTGTTTTGAGAACTTCTTGAAATAGTAATTGGCTTAGTTTTAGAAGGGTCAGAAGATTCAAAAACTATCTTATCTTAGGAGTACAGGTTCTTGGTGTATTATTTACAAAAATATAATCTCTGGTATATAAATTACACATCTAAGATATTAAGTAAGAGAAGTCTCGATGTGAATCGCGATCATCTTTGGGATATGAGAATATCCTTAAATAATCCCTTTTTATACCGGAGATTATTTTATGAAAAATTTTGGAGCAGAAAGAAAACATAGAATTAAAGAAACAAGAGGGTATAGCATGGTATGCTATACGTGTTACTTATAGCCGGGAAATGATATTCAAAGAATATCTCGACGGTCATAATGTTGAAAATTTTATACCGATGCACTATGAAAGCACGGATTTAGGAGCTAAAAAATCACGAAAATTAGTACCGATTATACATAATCTTGTTTTTGTCCATTCGACAAAAAGGAGTATAGATACATTCAAGTCTGAACTTGAAGTCCGTTTGCCTATTCGATATATTATGGATAAGGCAACAGGCCGTCCGATTATAATTCCCGATAAGCAAATGCAAGATTTCATTGCAGTGTCGGGCACGTATGACGATCAGCTCGTTTATCTCGATCCTGTTTCGGTAATATTGAAAAAAGGAGATAAGGTTAGAATTACCGGAGGAATTTTTTCCGGAGTAGAAGGTGTTTTTGTACGAGTTAAGGGCGATAGGAGGGTAGTCGTTTCTATTCAAGGGATAATGGCCGTTGCAACCGCATTTATACATCCTTCGTTGATCGAAAAAATAGAATAGTAAGGAATTTAAATAGTATGAATAAAATAATAAAGATTAAGCTTATGCAGATCAAGCATATATTAGGAATTTTACTTGTTATTGTACTTTTCAGTTCATGTGATTCGTCTAAAAAGGTCGTATATTTTCAGGATCTTAAGCCGGGAATATCTGAGCAATTGATAGCATCGACTCAAATTACGTTCCGACCGGAAGATAAGCTTTCTATCGTTGTCAGCAGTAAAGATCCTCAATTAGCAAGTCTGTTCAATTTGCCTATAGCCTCTTTTCGTGCAGGATTAGCATCGGGGGCGCAAAATTCTAATCAAGAAATGTCGGTATATACTGTCGATTCTCAAGGAGATATTGAATTTCCCGTTTTAGGAAAAATTCGTGTGGCAGGAATGACCCGCTCCGAGCTTGCCGGATACATCAAGGACCGGCTTATTAAGGAAAATCTGATAAAAGATCCGGTCGTTACGGTAGAATTTATGAATCTCAGTGTTTTTGTATTAGGAGAGGTCAATAAACCGGGGCGCATTAATATCGATCGGGACAGAATTACCGTTCTTGATGCAATCAGTATGGCCGGGGATCTCTCGATATACGGGAAACGGAATCCCGTATATGTGCTGAGAAAGGAGGGGGATAAAGAGACCGCTTATCAACTCGACTTGTGTTCTGCAAAACAGATTTATTCTTCTCCGGCATATTATCTTCAGCAGAACGATGTAATATATGTCGAACCTAATTCAGTCCGGGCACGTCAATCTACGGTCAACGGTAATAATGTCCGTTCTACATCTTTCTGGATGTCATTGGCCTCATTGCTGACCACTATTACCGTGCTTATTGTTAAATAACTATTTTGATATTAAATAAAAATATGGCTGCTGTTCAAAATAATCCGAAATCGAAGCAATCTGAAGAGTTTATGCGAATACAAGATTTGCTATACCTTTGTGCATCCAATTGGTATTGGTTTGCCCTATCTCTGATGATTACATTAGGAGCTGCTTTCTTGTATATTAAAGTAACGCCTCCGGTGTATACCCGGTCGGCTTCAATACTCATTAAAGAAGACTCAAAAGGGAAGTCCCTCTCCGCAGATGCCGGATCATTTGCCGATTTGGGACTGATTCAAGCAAATACGAATGTAAATAATGAAATTATTTCATTGCAGTCTCCGGCAATCATGACCGATGTCGTAAAGCGTTTGCATCTGAATATGGATTATCATGTTGACGGAGGCTTTTACCGGGAAGTGTTATATGGTCGTACTTTACCGATAAATGTGTCTATAGATACTCCGGACAATAATGAGTCGTCAGCGTTGACCGTAAAAATTTTGGCAGATAGTACCGTAGAACTGTCTGATTTTATACGGAATGGTGAAGAATTGCCCGGAAAATTGCTAAAAGGACAACTGAGAGATACGATTATGACACCCGTTGGAAAAGTAACAATATGTCCCACGCCTTATTATACTTCACAATTTTCTCAACCTATATATGTTTCCCGTTCCGGTCTTTATAGTGCAGTCCGCCGTTATGCTCCGAATCTATCTGTCGTACTGAATGATGAAAAATCTACGGTTGTCGATCTGTCATTCAAAGACGTTTCTATCCAGCGGGCCGAAGATATTCTGAATACGTTGATTGCTGTATATAATGAAAATTGGGTAAAAGATAAAAATCAGATAGCGATCAGCACTTCTATGTTTATCAACGAACGCTTAGGAGTTATTGAAAAAGAATTGGGAAGTGTAGATGAGGACATATCTTCGTATAAGAGCGAACATCTTTTGCCCGATGTGCAAGCGGCATCCAGTATGTATATGGCACAGGTCAGTGAAACCGATGCTCAATTATTGGCATTGAACAATCAGCTTTATATGGCTCGCTATATTCGCAATTATTTAGGAGGAGAGTCGAACAAATACCAGCTTTTGCCGGCCAATTCGGGTATAGAAAATTCTAACCTCGGAGATCAGATTACAGAATACAATAACAAATTGCTTCAGCGCAACAGTTTGGTTGCAAACAGCAGTGACCAGAACCCTTTGGTTATCGATCTCGACCATGCGTTAGCTGCTATGCGCGAAGCAATTATCGCGTCTATAGATAATCAGGTTGTCACCTTAAATGCACAAATAAAAAATCTCGAACGCAGCGGACAGCAGACGACTACTCGTATTGCTGAAAGCCCTGCTCAGGCCAAATACTTGCTTTCGGTCGAACGCCAACAGAAAGTAAAAGAATCGCTTTATCTATACTTACTTCAAAAACGTGAAGAGAACGAACTTTCGCAAGCGTTTACGGCATATAATACCCGTATTATCACTCCGGCGGGAGGAAGCATGTTACCTACAGCCCCGCTGAAAAAGAATATCTTGCTGGTTGCCTTTGTCGCAGGTCTGTTGATACCTGTAATAGTCATATTCATTGCAGAGAATATGAATACAAAAGTTAGGGGACGTAAAGATTTAGAAAATATGACAATTCCTTTTGTCGGAGAAATACCGTTGGCATATCATCAGGACAAACAGGGCTCGATATTCCGGAAAAAGAAATTACCGGAAACACATACGATTGTAGTTAAAGAAAAAAGCCGAAATCTTGTCAACGAAGCATTTAGAGTTGTACGCACCAATCTTGAGTTCATGTTGGGTAAAGAAGGACAATCCCGGGTTATCATGGTTACGTCTGCAAATCCGGGTAGCGGAAAGACTTTTATTACCATGAATCTGGCAAAAAGTCTTGCAATTAAAGGTAAAAAGATATTGGTTATTGACCTTGATATGAGAAAAGCCTCTTTAAGCTCGTATGTCGATTCTCCCCGAATAGGAATTTCAAATTATTTGAGCGGGCAAGTAGAAAATTTTTCTGAAATTATAGTCAAAGGCAAGGTTTATCCGGGTTTAGATGTAATACCGGTAGGCACGATACCTCCAAATCCGACCGAGCTGTTATTTGATCTGCGCTTAGAACAAATGTTGAGTACATTAAAGACCGAATATGACTGTATCTTTATCGATTGTCCTCCGGTAGAGATAGTTGCAGATGCTTCTATTATCAATAAATTATCGGATATGACACTGTTTATTATCCGGTCAGGCTTATTAGATCGCAGCATGCTTTATGAAATAGAAGGATTTTATACAGATCAAAGATATAAGAACATGGCTGTTATCCTGAACGGCACATCCGAAGCATATGGTCATTATGGATATCGGTATGGGTACAGATACGGTTATAATTATGGATATGGCAAAGGTTATTCTGAAGAAAATTAGACTTCCGGACACCATATTATTGCAACTATATTAAAAATGAAAGGTATTGTATTAGCAGGCGGTTCGGGCACAAGGTTGTATCCGATCACTAAGGGAGTGAGTAAGCAGCTTCTCCCGATTTATGACAAACCGATGATTTATTATCCTATATCGGTGTTGATGTTGGCCGGAATCCGGGACATTTTGGTAATATCTACTCCGGTCGATCTGCCCGGATTCAAGAGATTGTTAGGAGACGGTTCTGATTACGGAGTACATTTCGAATATGCCGAACAGCCCAGTCCGGACGGTCTGGCTCAGGCCTTTATTATCGGTGAAAAATTCATAGGAGACGATTCGGTTTGTCTGGTTCTCGGAGATAATATCTTTTATGGACAAAGTTTTACCCGAATGTTGCAAGACGCTGTACGTACGGCAGACGAAGACAAGAAAGCTACGGTTTTCGGTTATTGGGTCGCCGATCCTGAGCGGTATGGCGTTGCAGAGTTTGACAAAGACGGTAATTGTATGTCGATCGAAGAGAAACCGGAAAAGCCTAAATCCAACTACGCAGTTGTAGGACTCTATTTTTATCCTAATCGTGTAGTCGATATTGCCAAAAATATAAAGCCTTCGGCAAGAGGAGAACTGGAAATTACTACGGTAAATCAGGCTTTTCTGAATGACCGGGAATTAAAAGTGCAGACATTAGGACGTGGATTTGCCTGGTTAGACACAGGTACGCACGATTCATTAAGTGAAGCTTCAACCTTTGTCGAAGTCATTGAGAAGCGACAAGGGCTGAAAGTCGCCTGCCTCGAAGGCATAGCTCTTCGCAAAGGTTGGATCACTGCCGATAAAATGCGTGATTTGGCGCAACCGATGCTTAAAAATCAATACGGGCAATATTTGCTGAAAGTTATTAATGAATTGGGATTGGAATAATGGAAGTAATAAAAACGGACATAGACGGAGTGGTTATCATAGAACCGCGAATTTTCAGCGATGAACGGGGATATTTTTTCGAATCGTTCTCTCAGCGTGAATTTGAAGAAAAAGTGTGTAAAACCGTTTTCGTCCAAGATAATGAGTCGAAATCCTCTTACGGAGTTTTGCGCGGATTGCATTTCCAGAAACCGCCATATACCCAAAGCAAACTGGTGCGAGTGATCAAGGGCGCTGTTTTGGATGTCGCCGTCGATATTCGTAAAGGTTCTCCCACATTCGGCAAACATATAGCCGTAGAACTTTCCGGAGAAAACCACCGGCAATTCTTTATCCCGCGCGGATTTGCACACGGATTCAGCGTCCTAAGCGATGAAGTCATATTCCAGTATAAATGCGACGCATTTTACGCACCGCAGAGCGAGGGCGCTTTGGCATGGGATGATCCTGATTTGGGGATAGATTGGAAAATACCGTCCGATAAAGTAATACTCTCGGAAAAAGACCGGCATCATTGTCGTTTGCACGATGCGTCATGGTTGTTCGACTATAACGAAAAATTGTATTGATGATGAATATATTAGTAACAGGCGCAAACGGGCAACTCGGAAATGAAATGCGCCGTGTATCGAAAAGTTCGGGCAACCATTATGTTTTTACTGACGTAGCGGAATTGGATATTACCGATCTGAATGCTATTCGCCGGATAATCGATAAAGAGAATATACAAGTAATTGTAAACTGTGCTGCATATACCAATGTCGATAAAGCAGAAGACGATTATGCAACAGCCGATTTGCTGAACAATAAGGCTGTCGAAAACCTGTCGATAGCAGCCAAGGAGTCGGGTTCGACTCTGATACACATCTCTACCGATTACGTTTTTAAAGGAGACCGGAATATCCCTTGTCACGAAGATTGGACGACCGATCCGTTGGGAGTTTACGGAATCACAAAATTGGCAGGAGAAAAAGCCATATTGGATTCAGGATGCCGTTATCTGATCTTTCGTACGGCATGGCTCTATTCCCCGTTCGGGAACAATTTTGTAAAGACCATGCAACGTCTTACATCAGAGAGAGAAACCCTGAATGTCGTGTTCGATCAAGTCGGTACACCGACCTATGCCGGTGATTTGGCGGCATTGATCTACAAAATCATAGAAGAAGATCTTCTAAATCGGCAAGGTATCTATCATTACAGCAATGAAGGGGTCTGTTCTTGGTATGATTTTGCAAAAGAGATATGCGCACTTTCCGGAAACTGTTGTGATATACAACCTTGTCACAGCGACGAATTTCCAAGTAAAGTAAAACGTCCGCATTTTTCGGTATTGGATAAAACAAAAGTAAAAAAGACATTCGGCATAACAGTTCCGTATTGGAAAGACTCTTTAGTAAAATGCATAGAAGAACTTAAACAAAAATAATCGATCATGAAATTTAAACGCAATATCATCATTACCGGAGGCGCCGGATTTATAGGATCGCATGTCGTTCGCTTGTTTGTCAATAAATATCCCGATTACCACATTATCAATCTCGATAAACTAACATACGCCGGAAATCTGGCGAATCTCAAAGATATAGAAGACAAGCCGAACTATACTTTTGTAAAAGCCGATATATGCGATTTTCCCGGAATGCAGGAGTTGGTGAAACAGTACGAAGCAGATGGCATTATCCATTTGGCGGCAGAAAGTCATGTAGATCGTAGCATTAAAGACCCTTTCATCTTTGCCCGCACCAATGTTATGGGTACATTGAGCCTGTTGCAGGCAGCAAAAGAATACTGGGAATCTTTACCCGAAGGCTATGCCGGAAAACGGTTTTATCATATCTCTACCGATGAAGTATATGGAGCTTTGGAACTCACACATCCCGAAGGGATAAAACCACCATTCACAACGACAGCATCCTCCATAGAACACCATCTTGCCTATGGCAAAGATTTCTTTTATGAAGATACGAAATACAATCCGCACAGTCCCTATTCGGCATCGAAAGCATCGAGCGACCATTTTGTGCGGGCATTTCACGATACCTACGGTATGCCGACCATCGTTACCAATTGCAGCAACAATTATGGGCCATACCAGTTCCCCGAAAAACTGATACCTCTGTTTATCAATAATATCCGTCACCGTAAACCGTTACCGGTATATGGCAAAGGCGAGAATGTCCGGGATTGGCTTTACGTCGAAGACCATGCTCGAGCCATCGATATGATTTTCCATAAAGGCAAGATAGCCGATACTTACAATATCGGAGGATTTAACGAATGGAAAAATATTGACATTATCAAAGTCATCATCAAAACGGTCGATCGTCTGTTAGGAAATCCCGAAGGTTATTCTTTAGACCTGATTACCTACGTTACCGACCGCAAAGGACACGATTTGCGTTATGCCATAGATAGTACCAAACTGAAAAACGAACTCGGTTGGGAACCCAGTTTACAATTCGAAGAAGGCATTGAGAAAACAGTCCGTTGGTATCTCGATAATCAGGAATGGATAGATAACATCACTTCCGGCGAATATGAGAAATATTACGAGGAGATGTATAAAGGACAATAGTGGCTAATCTCTTAGATAATAGTAGAATCGTTAATTTGAGACAGTACACTTGATATTGCAAAAGGCTTTTGTATTATTTTCGTGGTAATAGGACATATGATGCCCGACACATCTGTATAATTTCGTCTATATGTTCCACATGCCTTGCTTTTATAAAAAACGACCTTATAGAAAAATATGTTAAAATCTATAAAAGCAAATTATTTCTACAATATCGCTAATACATTCTTGGGGTTAATATTTCCTTTGATAACATTCCCATACATATCAAGAGTATTACAACCTGAAGGTGTAGGATTATATAATTTTTATAGTTCTGTCATAGCATACATAGGTTTATTTGCCAACCTTGGTATATCACTTTATGCAACCCGAAAAATCGCACAACATAGAGAAGATACAAAACTCAGAAGCAAACTTACAGTAGAAATTTTTTTACTGAATGTACTTACTACTTGTATTGCTTATTTTTCAATTGTTATCTTGGATATATTTGTTCCTCGTATTCATGAAAATTCTGTATTGTTCTTTGTTATGAGCATAAGTGTTTTACTTGGTCCGCTATCAGTAAACTGGTTTTTCCAAGCTATGGAGGATTTCAAGTACATTACAATCCGCTCTCTATTAGTAAAATGTTTATCCTTTATTCTTCTTTTTATTTTCGTAAAAGACAAAGATGATGTCTTGATATATGCAATAATAGGTCTGATAGCTGTTGCCGGAAATAATATATTCAATATTATACATGTGCGGAGATATATTCATCTGAAAGGATTAGATTTTAAAGAATTATCAATTTTCCAACATATGAAGCCAAGTCTGCATTTATTCGTATTGAACATAGCGATTAGCATTTATGTCAACCTTGATTCAGTAATGTTGGGATTTATCATATCAGATGAAGCCGTTGGGTATTATTCGGTAGCAGGGAGAATTTCGCATATTATTCTCTCGTTAGTTACCTCTTTGGGTGTAGTTTTACTACCACGGTTTTCATATTTGATTGAAGCTGAAAAGATAGAAGAATTTAATAGGTTATGTTGCAAATCAATGAATTTTACAATTGGTCTCTCACTCCCTATTGTAGTAGGAGTAATTATGTTTGCCTCGCCTTTGATTGTTTTTTTGTGTGGACATAATTATGAAGAATCCGTATTAGTACTACAACTTATTTCACCGATAATACTCTTTGCAGGAATAACCAATGTATTGGGTATTCAGATACTTTACCCTAAAGGTAAAGAAAAATTAGTGATTTACAGCACTATTGGTGCTGCTGTTGTCAATTTTATACTCAATTTGACTCTAATTCCGAGATATTCCTACAATGGTGCTGCTTTTTCAACTTGTATAGCCGAGTTGGTTGTGCTAATTATTCAAATTTTACTTGGTAAACAATATTTCCCGAAGGGTATTTTTTCAAAATCCATTATTGACTATGTTATAGGTGTAGTCTTAATGTTTGTAATCCTATTTGGTATAGTGATGAGCGAAATGTCTATTTGGTTAGAGTTAATCATCGGAACAGTACTCGGTGCTCTGACATATTTCGCATTTCTCATTTTTCGAAGAAACGATCTGGCTCAAAGTGTAGTAATCATAATTAAAAACAGAATAAAGTAATATGGACTTAATTATTGGAGCAGGTATTACCGGTCTTTCATATGCAGCTTTTTGTAACCATAACGATTATCTGGTATTGGAATCCGAAAATAATGTCGGAGGTTATTGCAAGACAACTAATCGAAATGGTTTCGTATGGGACTATTCCGGACATTTCTTTCACTTTATGGATGATGCCATACGTTCGTTTATTATGAAAGAAATTAGCGGAGATCTATTAGTGAATGTTGTTAAAGCCACATTTATCAAATATAAAGAACAATTAATTGATTACCCTTTCCAGAAAAATATTCACCAGCTTTCCAAAGAAGAATTAATTGATTGTCTGTATGACCTGTTTATTATTGAGGACAACACATATAATACATTCAAAGAGATGCTTTATGTAAAGTTTGGAAAATCTATAGCTGAAAAATTTCTTATCCCATATAATACTAAACTATATGCGTGTGACTTAAATACGCTTGACAAGGATGCGATGGGACGTTTTTTCCCATACGCAAGCAAAGAGGATATTATACGGAATTTCAAGAATGACAATAATCATTCTTATAACACCTCGTTTGTCTATCCTAAAACAGGTGCAATGTCATATATCAATTCTGTACTGACTCATATTGACAAATCAAAGATAAAAACGAATTGCAAAGTGAGCAAAATTGACCTTAAAAAACATATTGCCTATAATACCTCCAATGGCGAAAAATTTGCATACGATCGTCTGATTTCCACCGTACCTTTTCCTCAATTGCTTGATATGGGACAAATCCAATATAATGATCAAATATACAATTGGAATCAAGTATTAGTATTCAATCTTGGATTTGATTGTAATGGGAATGACCTTCGTTCACATTGGATTTATTTCCCGGAAAAGAAATATTGTTTCTATCGTGTAGGATTTTATAGCAATATCCTTTCAACGGACCGTATGTCTTTGTATGTCGAGATTGGTTTCTCAAAAGATACGACAATTGACAAAGATAAATACTTAGAACTCACATTACATGATCTTAAGGCTGCCGGTGTCATTACAGATAATATGAATCTGATAGATTATGAAACAATTGTAATGAATCCCGCTTATGTTCATATCAATGCGAAATCTGTAAGAGATGTACAAGAAAAGAAACAAATGCTGGCATTGTCTGATGTATATTCTATCGGACGATATGGCAGTTGGACATACTGTTCGATTGAAGATAATATAAAAGAAGCAAAAAAACTGGCAGAGCAATTAAATAAATAATATGAGCAAATTACTTACAATAGTCGTTCCCGTATATAATACGGAAAAATATTTGGAAAAATGTTTGGATTCCCTCATTATAGAGGAATATTTGGATAGATTAGAAGTTTTGGTTGTGATAGATGGGAGTCCTGACAACTCAATAGGAATTGTCCGAAAATTCGAAAAGAAGTATCCGAATACATTCATAACGGTCGAGAAAGAAAATGGCGGGCACGGTTCTGCAATCAACCGTGGGCTGGAGCTTGCAACGGGAACATATTTCAGAGTTCTTGATTCTGATGACTGGTTTGATAAAAATAATTTCCGTCCTTACCTTGACAAATTGTCCTTGGCTACAGAAGATATTGTGCTTTCTCACATAATCAGGGAATATATATCTATCAACAAAAGCGTATTATGGTGTAGTGAACAGATTGAATATGATAAATGCTATACTGATATGTCAATCTTAAATAACCTGCCACCAGAATTCTTTGCAATGGCTCGTTGTTCATATCGTACGTCTTTATTGAGAAACAATAAATTGCATCTAAACGAAAAAAGAAGTTTTGAAGAAGCATTTCTACACGTATTCCCACTAATATTTTTAAAATCATTTGTTTTCTACAATCTTCCCATATATCATTACTTTTTGGAACGATCGGACCAAAGCGTAAAACAAAAAGTAACACTCAAGCAGAGTAACGATTGGAAAGCATTGGTAATGCAAATAATAGATTTCTATACACAGCATAACGCTGAACTTAGTAATATAAAACGTGAGTTCTTGTTACGAGTTTTGAGCATGTACGTTGATAACGAGTATCGTACAATGTATGCACTTTCCTACAACGAAGCAAGAAACGAGTTGAAAGGCTATCATGCCTATCTGAAATCATTGCCTTTTTATAAGCGAATCCAAGGGAAACACGGACTTTTTTATGCCACAATGCCCTATTGGATGAGCCGTTGCATAAGAGAGTTATATGATAAGCTGATACTTATATTGAAGAGATAATCTTCATGTATCCTTTTTTTTATCATACTAAGAAATGAAAATTCCAATCATAATTCTTAATTATAATAGCGAGGAGGATTGCCGGAAGTGTGTATCTTTCTTAAAAAAGCAACAAGGAGTTGAGACCGAAATTATTCTTGTAGACAACTGTTCGAGGGCTGAAAACCTTGAAACCCTTCGCACCCTTGCTGCGGAACAGCAATGCACCCTCTTGGAGAATAAGGAGAACCTCGGTTATAATGCCGGTAACAATATAGGTTTGCGTTATGCTTCTGAAAAAGGATATAAATATGCATTGATATCCAATCCGGATATGGAATTTCCACAAGAAGATTATGTGGCTAGCGTAGTAAACAAAATGGAAGAAAATGAAGAAATTGTTGTGTGTGGTAGTGATATCATTGACGTTGATGATCATCATCAGAATCCTATGTTTAAAGATAAATTTTTTCATGATGTCAACAGCATTATAAAGGTTTTGTTTAAGCGAAAAGGTTCTGATACAGACGGAAATGTTGACAATTACAAAGATAATCACTATTGTGCCAAAGTTAGTGGCTGTTGTTTTTTGTTGAGAATGGATTTTGTAAAAGAAATCGGATTCTTTGATGATAACGTGTTTTTATATTGCGAAGAAGCCATACTTTCACGTCAGGTAGAAATAGCAGGAAAGAAGATGTACTACATAGCGGACTCCCAAGCTGTTCATGCTCATATCAGTAGTACGAAAGGAAATCCGGTAAAGCGTTTTGAGAACTGGGAAAGTGCAAGAATGTATTTTATTGACAGATATAGTGGTTATAATGTAATAAAAAAGATGACAGCCAAATTTCTTGTAAGGCTATATGTTTTAGCATATAAACTATATAAAAAGTAAAACATGGATCTATATATTCCTAAATTCTCAATAAGGCAATTAACTGATACGCAGTTTCTAATAAAGCTATTTATTGTACTGATGTGTATCCAGTTTGTCCCATTAGAAGGGTATGATATAAGCCCAATAAAAGTTGGACTAATGGCATTGTCTCCATTGTTATTATTAATTAAGGTTCCGTATATTAGCAGAGCTCTGATTTATGGATTACTTTATTGGCTTGTGTGTTATTTGGTGGCATCTTTTCATGAGAACATGCGATTTTCAACCATAGGATATTTGGGAATGTTTGTAGTCTCATATATAGTTTTTTATCATTTAGTTTATTCAACCTCATTAGTCTTAGGGAATTTCTCTTCGCTATTGAAGAGTTTAATTACAGCCTATGGCATAGTACTTATTTTGCAACAAATAGCAATGTTATTAAATATTCATTATTTCCCTTTTCTTAATTTGGATAATCAATTTTTCCTGTCACTAACAAAATTACCGTCGCTATCTCTTGAGCCAAGTCATTCTGCTAGATTATTATCTGTAATGATGCTGGGATATATTCGTTGTATCGAAATTGACAGAGAACAACGGGTCACATTAGAATTGTTGTTTAACAAAGAGCATCGCACAGTTACTATTCTATTTTTATGGTCTATGCTTTCAATGGGAAGTGGTACCGCTTTTATTGGGTTAGGTTTGTTAAGTATTTATTTTATACAACGAAAAACGCTTATATATATAATTCCATTATTTGCTTTTTTATTTTATTTGGGCCAGGCTATGGAATTAACCCAAATGGAGCGAGCCATACGTGTAGCACAAGTCGCAGTTTCCGGAGATGTCAAGGCTGTGCAAAAAGAAGATGGTAGTGCAGCAAGTCGCATTATACCTATTATAAATACAGTATCAATGGATTTGACACAAAAGGAAACATGGTTGGGAAAAGGAACAGCTTCTTATGAACATGCTCTCAATGGTTGGAAAAGAACAACGGATAAAATTGCAGTTGTTGACCAATATGGTCTGATTGCTTTTATCGTTTCAATAATGTTATTCTACTCTTGTATGGCTAAATCATTTTTCAGTATTGAAACACTGATGTTTTTAATCTTGTTCGGTTTTTCGCTAAGCAATATGGCATATACATGGGGAGCAACGATGATATTTACAGTAGTTCGGTATTTTCAAGAACAGGATGAAAAAGGAATGTTAGTGATAAACAATAGTAAAGTATGAATTTAACTCTTGCTATTTGCATGTATAATGCAGAGAAATATATTGAAAAGACTCTACAGTCTATTGTGGAGCAGACAATGCAGGATTTTCATCTATTGATAATAGATGACTGTTCCACTGATAAAAGTGTGGTACTTGTAGAACGGTTCTTTGAACAACATCCGAGACAATTCGAATTATGTAGAATGGAAAGTAACCAAGGTATTGCTTATGCTCGCAATTTTGCATTGCATCACGCAGATACCAAATACCTTATTTTTATTGATGCCGATGACTATCCGCTACCTCAACTTATTGAAAAAGAGTATAATGTTATCAGTTGTGACCAAGAACTGATTGCCGTCAGTTCTTGGTTGCAATTTGTTGACACAAATTGCAATCCTATTAAAGGGGGATTGTTTATTGGAGATACCACAAAAAATGCTTTTATGGAACGGGCAAAAGCTGCAAAAAGGATTTTCCTTCCAATTCAAACTATGTTTGACCGGGAATGTGCAATCAGAGTTGGAGGATTTTGTTGCGATGGTTTTCCTGACGGAAAGCCACGTTATAGGGATTTTTGTGAGGACCTAGACCTTTGGACCCGAATGAGTGATCTATATGTTGAAGGCAAGTACATGTTGGTATTACCCGAAATTCTCTATCTATATAGAAAAATTGACGGTTTGTCCTCCAATCATTTCAACATGATTATCAAAATGGAATATACCAAGACCAATCTTCGTCGTCGACGCAGAGGAGAATCGAATTTGTCATTCATTGAATTCTTTGATTCAATTCCACCAAAGAAATTAAAAGAACTCAAACGCTATTCGATTGCTGCGGATAATCTTCGTAATGGGGTGTTTTATATTCGTGAAAAGAAAATGGCTAAAGGAACATGGCTGATAATGAAATCCGTCTGGAATCAGCCTACATATATTGTTGACAAATTATTGTCAAATTCAGGATTATTCAAAAGAAAATAACGCAATGAAAGAGATACACACATTACCGGGAATTGTACCGGCTGTATTCAAAATGCTAAGGGAAAAGCATTATTCCTATGCTGTATTGCGTAATCATAATGGTTTACCGTATTCAAACAGCAGTAGGGATATAGATATTCTGATATCTCCGGCATGTTATGAATCATTAAAGAATGATTTTGTTGATTTGGTATTGGATGCTAAATATCAAATTATAACGTTTTTTGAAAGCGAACGCTTAAGGACATTTGTATGTGCCAAAATTGTGAACAATGATATTGAGATAGTTCAATTTGATTTTTTTATTCATACATCGGCATATGGGCAAATCTTACTTGATAGCGCAAGTATTCTATCTTCAACATATATAAATGAGAATGGTATTTGTTGTGTTTCAAAAGAGTATGAATTTCTTGATAAGTATCTTTATTTGAAATACATTGGTGCAGAGTATCCTGAAAAATATTCCCAGTTAAAGGAAGAGGTAAAATCTTCTCTATACCTAAAAGATGTTATTCGGTCCAAGTTCGGTGTTTCATCAATTGAGGAATTGGATAGTATGCCAATGTCTGAATTCAGACGAAAAACACATAAATTGAATAGAAGCTATAAAAATCAGTTTGCATTTTGGTATGGCTATATTAAAAATAACATTACGTATAAAGGATTTAGCCTCGGATTTACAGGGCCTGATGGGGCAGGTAAAACAACAGTAATAGAGTTGCTGACAGAGCAATTGACAAAGGTATATCCTAAAGTTGCCCCATTTCATTTTCGACCTATGATATTTGGTAATTTAGGTGATGTGGCATACTCTGCTGGGATAAAAAAAACAGTCGACCATAATTATGACAAACCTCATCGTGGAGGTAAGACAAGTGTCTTTAGTTCATTTGCACGTTTGATGTATTATTCCATGGATTATATCGTTGGTTATTTCAAATTGGTAAGACGTGCGTTGGCTCGAAGGGAATTGGTTATTTTCGACCGATACTATACTGATGTCATTTGTGACAGTTGTCGCAGCCGTATCTATCTGAACTCCAAATTTCTTTATTGGTTCGGTCGCTTGTTTATCCCGTCGCTCAACTATAACATCCTACTTACTGCCAAAACTAAAACCATTCTTTCGCGTAAACAGGAGCTTGATGTCGCTGACATAGAGGCGATAAACCGCAATATAGATTATCTTGCTTCTAAAAAAGGTTATTACAAAGTCCTTAACGAAAGTACCCCTCAAGCTGCCGTGCAGGCAATCCTTTCATATATTTTTGAAAACCAGCATAAGAAAAATTTGAAATTACTTAAATAATGAGTCCCTTTTTAAAGTACATCTTTTCAATTTCACCTTCCTTTCTAGAAATTTTTATAGCAGGTTAATTTCTGTAAAAAAGCTTTTTGCAGTGAACTAGTAATAGAAATATTATGGCAATACAATTTAAAAGTCAATCAGACATCGGAAAAAGTCTAACTCGGTCAAAGATGATTCTTTATGAATTTTTTGAAAAATGGCACTATTTTTCATTGGAACTCGCTGTGTACAATACCGTATGGTGGATAGGAAATTATTGTCCTCCATTGGTGAAATTGCAATTTTGGGCAAAAGATAGAATAACTATTTATATGGATAAGTATCTGAATAATAGCATTTTACAACCCCACCCACCAACCATATCACTAAACAACATCACATCTCCACAACACCACAAAATACTACTATACTGAATACAATACGTTCTACGCTTAAAAATAAACAGCCGCGAGAAATTGTAGATAACAGCAATTACAAAATATGGATTTTTTGATGGCAAGGAGAAAAAGCTATGCCTGATTTGGTAAGAGGTTGTTTTCAACAAGTCAAATCTACCAATGACAATGTAATTCTTGTTACACAAGAGAATATACGTCAATATAGCGATATACCTGATTACATTTTTCGTAGGGTTGAGCAAGGTGAAATTAGCTTTACTCATCTTAGTGATATACTTCGTGTAAGTTTATTAGCAATGCATGGTGGATTATGGCTTGACAGTACTTGTTGGATTCCTGCATCTATTCCCGATAAAGTAAAAAGTCTAAGATTGATTTCTCCAAGAACAAAGGACCAACCCAAGATGCCTTTTTGGAGTGATTCACGTTGGTGTGGCTGGTGTTCAGGAACCAATCTCGTACAAAATCCATTATTTGTATTTACACGAGACTTTTTTTATTCTTTTTACAAAACGAGGTCTCGAATTCCTTTTTATCTTTTCATTGATTACGTTTATGATTACGCATATCGTAATATTCCCGAGGTAAAAACAATGATAGATACAATGCCTGAGAATAATATTAATCGTAATAAATTACATTTTTTGCTCAACGAAAAATGGAATAAGCAAGAGTACAGCAAAATATGCAAAAACAATTGGGTTTTTAAATTGTCATATAAATCGGTATGGAAGAAAAAAACTCCTAAAGGAGAAGAGACTTATTATGGAAAATTATTCTCTGTTTAATATTGAATGATGCTCATTTATGACCAAACAAAAAATATTTGTCTCTGCTTATGCTTGTGAGCCGGGCTTGGGTAGTGAAATAGGTGTAGGCTGGCATTGGGTTTTGGAAATGTCGAAATATTTTGACCTATGGGTGTTGACACGTGAAAGTAATCGCCATACCATTGAGCCGTGGATAACGGAGCATCCAGAATATAGTTGTATCCACTTCCTTTATTATGACTGGCCGAAATGGGCACGGTTCTGGAAAAAGGGATTGCGGGGTGTACGCACATATTATAATATTTGGCAGACTTGTACAAATGGTATTGTGAGGCAAACGATGCAAAAAAATGATATTCATGTTTTTCATCATTTAACGTACGGTAACATGCTTTGGAAAGTCAGCAGCTATGGACAAAAGCAATTTTTTATTTGGGGACCTGTGGGCGGATTAGAAACTATATCTGAAGAATTTACTTGCTACTATGGCCGCAAATGGAAACTTATCGAACATGTCCGCAGATTGGCTGTCAAAATGCTACCATTAAATTTAGGGTTTCAGAAAAGGTGCAAAAATGCAGATTTAATTCTGTGTAAAACAGATATTACTAAAAATCTAATTTCAGAAAAATATAGGAATAAGGCTGTTTTACAAACCGATGTAGCAGTAGACCGGCAGTTTAATGTAGAAAATATATTAGACAATTCTGACAAAGAAGAACTGAACATCATAACAGTGGGAAGATTGGATGCATGGCGGGGATTTGATCTTTGCATTGAGTCTGTAGCCAAAGCGTCAAAAAAACTTTCCTATGTACATTTGACCATAGTAGGGGATGGTTCTGATAAAGCACGTCTTGTTGAGTTGACAAATAAATTGGGGATGAATAATAAAATATCATTTACAGGAAAAGTGTCGATCTCTCAATATAAAGAACTAATCAGCAATGCGGATGTCGTTATGAATGCTTCGTTGAAAGAGGGGGCAGTTACGGTGTCGTTTGATAGTATGGCTTTAGGCAAACCTCTTATTTGTTTAGATACAACCGGGTATACACGGTACTTTAGTCAGGAATATGCCATTTTAATTCCAATACATAATCGTAAACAGGTTATTGATGATTTAACTGATGGAATCATTAAGTTAGCTGATCGTAATTTACGAAAACAAATGGGCCACAAAGCGCTAATTGTAGGCCCTCAATTCTCTTGGGCTAAGCGAGGGGAGGAGATATGTGACTTGTTTTCGGAAAAGATTAAGATAAAATGTTGATAGATGAAATTCTAACTGATAGAGGTGATTTTTTTTACCATATCTCAAATGCCGGTGGGAAAGTCTGGTTAATGCCAGAAAAAAATATGCGAGTGGCGATGAACTTATACCAGCCAAGCGGCATCAAAGGAAAATTGCTTAAAGCGTTTTTCCCTTTGGTGCATCCTATAGGTTTTGTTCAAAAAGTTGTGAACGTCGAAAAGAAAAAGTGCGCTTTAAGAAGCGAATTATATGATTTGCTGTGTAAGCTATTTCGCAATTCAGATTTGGAGTTCTCTGTATTTTGCGGTACTCCTTGTGTTCATCAGAAAATAACGATTCAGTTATCTGTCGGAAAGAAGATTTTAGGATATTGCAAAGTCTCTGATTCCGAAGAAATCGCAAGTCTATTTATCGAAGAAAGTAAGGTTCTCGAACAACTGAAGAATCAAGGTATAAAAGGTATTCCTCAAAGCCTTTATTGTGGAAAGATCAATGAGGATATTTATATTTTTGTTCAGGATACCGTTAAAACGCAAGAATCTCAAGTTCTGCATAAGTGGGGGGCGATTCATGATAATTTTCTAAAAGAAATGGAAGCCCGTACTAAGCGAATAGTTGATTTTGAAAAGAGTGATTATTATCGGACCTTATTGGATCTTCAAACTCATACGGAATGGCTTCCCCGAACCATTGACAAGCTGTTGATTGAAAATACATTAAATACAATTTTTGAAAAATATAGCAGAAAACAGATTGCTTTTTGCGCATATCATGCCGATTTCACTCCATGGAATATGTTTGTTGAAAAAAACGAACTATTTGTTTTTGATTGGGAATATGCTCGAATGCTTTATCCTCCAATGTTGGACAAATATCATTATTTCACTCAGACGGCCATATTTGAAAAGCATTGGGATGCAAAAGAGATAATCAAATATATATCATCTCCTGGAGCGCAATGGGTTGACAAGGAAATTTATATTCTTTATCTGTTGGATATAATTTCACGTTTTACAATCCGTGAAAAAGGAAATATTGATGAGAATATGGAGGAATCTTTCATAATATGGTTTGAAATTCTCGAATATCTACAAAAATGAAACATATTGTTTGTTTTCACCTTTTCAATGATTATAGCGGCAGCCCTAAAGTGCTGAAGATGGTATTACAGGGAATACTGGATAAAGGGTATGAAGTAGATCTGATAACCTCAAAGGGGGGAGTTTTGGATGAACTTACCGGACATGCAAATTTGAAAAGAATGTCGTATGGTTATCATTTTTCTGCTAATCCGGTAGTAACTATGTTTCGGTATTTGGGTGTTCAGTTATATACTTTTCTTATAGCTTTTCGTTATTTATTTCAAAAACAGACCGTATTTTATATTAACACATTGCTTCCGGTAGGTCCTGCATTGGCAGGGCGCATGATGGGGAAAAAAGTGATATACCATTATCATGAAAACGCTTTCGTCAAGGGGGCTTTTTATAAGATTTTGGCAACTCTGATGCAAAAGCTGGCACATAAAATTATTTGTGTGTCGCAATATCAAAGATCATTTTTGGGTAGAAAAAGAGGGGTATGTGTTATTCCGAATGCTTTGCCTAAGGAGTTTACAAGCCGATTGCATCCGGATGCGGAAGCCGCATTCGGACGACAAACTGTCTTAATGCTCTCATCATTAAAAGAATATAAAGGTACACGGGAATTTATCGAATTGACTAACAGGTTGCCACAATATAAATTTGTATTAGTTATTAATGATGTCCAAGAAAATATTGATTCTTTTTTGTATAAATATAATATTTTTTGTTCCCAAAATTTAATTATATATCCACGTCAAAATAATGTAGTTCCATTTTATAATGAGGCTTCGATAGTAATTAATTTGACTGATAAAAAATTGGCTGTCGAGACATTTGGTTTGACTGCATTAGAGGCCATGAGTGCCGGACTTCCTGTGATTGTACCGACAGAAGGCGGAATTGCCGAAATGGTAACGGATGGAGAGAATGGGTATAAAATAGATGTGCAGGATTTGAATAAAATTGTCGAATATATTCATCTGCTTTTATCCGATCAAGAGTTATATAATAAACTGTCGAATAATGCTTCTGCCTATTCTCGAAATTTCAATATCGATAAAATGACCGAATCTATTTTATCATTATTCGACTAATTTCTTTACAGATACTTTTTCTATATACGGGGTATGGCAAGGTCTTATTCTCGTGTTTCTGACGTCTTTTTGAGAGTGTTATCAAATGCTCCGAATCACCATATTACCCTACCACACTGACGTATGAAACAGTGAAGAGAAACTTGCCATTATTCCCCGAAAAATGGATACGCTTGAAAGCCTGTTTAAAATAAAATATTTAGAGCTATTTTTTTGAACTTGCTTTTCGTTTCTTGCGTGTCATGTACTTTGTTATGCTCCTTATCGGAACAAAAAATATTCTCGAAAGCTATTCTTAAAAAGAGGCTGTTCAAAATTTAGACAGAATATAAATCTTATAGATTTTCAACACTTTACGTTTTATGAAAAATGTTGCTATCGTGGGCACTCAGGGTGTTCCTGCGAGATATGGCGGTTTTGAGACTTTGGTAGAGAACATCATTGGGAAAAATTGTCCTCTTGAGGTGCAATATACGGTATTTTGCAGTAGTAAAGACTTTAAAAAAGAAGAGCGTTTATTGTCTTATAAAGGTGCTTTTTTGAAATATGTCCCGTTACACGCAAATGGTTTTCAGAGTACTCCGTATGATATTTGGTCTTTGTTGAAAGTGATGCGAGGATATGACGTGATTGTCATATTAGGTGTATCGGGGTGTATATTTTTACCGATATTTCGCTTGTTTTGCCGAAAACGCTTGGTTATAAATATTGACGGATTAGAGCACCGACGGGCGAAATGGGGAAGATTTGCCCGTTGGTTTTTGAGATTTTCCGAGGCTATGGCTGTTCGTTTTGCGGATGTGATCGTTGCGGATAATAAAGGTATTCAAGATTATATTCTTGATGTTTACGGAAAAGATTCTGTATTGATCGCTTACGGAGGGGATCATGTGAAACGGTCGGTCGGAGAGGAGAGACAACGTGCGATATTGGACCTTTATGGGTTGAAAAGAAAAGAGTATTCGTTCACGGTGTGCCGTATCGAGCCGGAAAACAATTGCCATATTACTTTGGAGGCTTTTGCGAAAAGCGGTGATGTGTTGGTTTTTATCGGTAACTGGGATAAGAGTGCATACGGGCAAGAACTGAAACGAAAATATAGCGGGGTCGGGAATATTCAATTGATCGATCCGGTCTATGATCTTGATGTTTTGTATGTATTGAGGAATAATTGCCGCTTTTATATTCATGGACATAGTGCCGGAGGTACGAATCCTTCATTAGTGGAGGCTATGTTTTTTAATTGTCCGATTTTGGCTTATGATGTCATATATAATCGAGAAACGACCGAAAATAAGGCTTTTTATTTTCGGGATGCAGAGCAACTGATTGCTCTTTTAAGAAACGACAATGCTTTATTGTTGGAGAAATCTGCAAGAGATATGTCTGAAATTGCAAATCGCCGTTATCTGTGGGAAGTGGTATCGAGGCAATATCTGGAACAGTTTGATCTTGTATCGGTTAAGGCCGACTGATAAATTAGGCAGGCTTGAAAAACAGGGGAGGGAAACATATAGTTTCTCTGCCCTGTTTTTCAAGCTTTGTTTTTTATAATTTTACGGTTACTTTTTTGCCCTTTTTACTTTCATTGTGCATTCTGTCTACTGCGGTTATAACGTAAGTATATTTTTCTGTCCCTTTTTGATAGGGTAGTAAATATCCGGTTTCTCGTGTTGTCGTAACAAGATTTTTTCCGTTCGACAAATCAATAGGTTCACCTTCAGCGAATCGGTAGATACAGAAATAAACCTGCTTCTGCATTTCATCTTTCGTATTTTTACGTTTCCATTCCAAAACATAACCTTGCGGTATCCAACGGGCTTTCAAGCTTTTCACTTCTGCCGGACATTTATCATCGATAAATGTGTATGCCGGTATTATTGCGGGAAAAGCGAAGTGGTCGTATTTCAGGGCGTTACCTACATTTCCGTAATTTTCTAACAGAGGGTGCGCCGGCCAGAAACAATTGCCGGAGATGTTGTCCAGATAACGGCTCAATTGTATTTTATGATTTAGTTGCGAATATTTCGGATTTACGTCCGCTGCGTTCATCGTTCGTTTTACGTCTTGTCCGATATAGAGATGCCGTCCGTTACTATGACGATTCCACCAATAAATAAGGGTTTCGTAACAAGCTGCTTTATGTCCTATTTCCCAATATAATTGAGGCATCATATAATCGACCCATCCGTTACGAGTCCACATCAGTACATCTGCATACAAGTCGTCATAATTTTGTAAACCGTTCGTATCGCTACCGTTCGTGTCATTTTTCTTATTCCGGTATATTCCGAACGGACTGATTCCGAACCGGACCCAAGGTTTCCGTTGCGAAATGGTCTGATGAAGTTCTTGAATCAAAAAATTTACGTTATTCCGACGCCAATCAGATAGGCTCAGTCCGTTTCCGTATCGAGCGAAACTCTTTTGGTCGGGAAATTCTTTTCCTGCAATGGGATAGGGGTAGAAGTAATCATCCATGTGTATTGCATCTATATCATAACGAGATACGATATCATCTACTACTTGACAGATAAATTTACGGGATTCGGGCAATCCCGGATCGAAATAAAGCTGATTACCATAAGTTACGAACCATTCGGGGTGTTTATGATAAATGTGTCCGGGCGCTAATTGTTCGTTCAGATTACTTTTTACGCGATACGGATTGAGCCATGCGTGAAATTCCATATTCCGTTCATGACAAGCTTCGATGAGATATTGCATCGGATCCCATACCGGAGTCGGTGCTATGCCTTGTGTCCCGGTAAAAAAACGACTCCATGGCTCTAACGATGATTGATAAAACGCGTCTGCTTGAGGTCTTACTTGAAAAATGACGGCATTTATACCCATTTGTTGCAGGCCGTCAAGCATTGCTGTAAGATATGTCTGCATGGTAGCTTTATCCATGTTTTGGTATTGAGACTGATGAACAGTCTGTATCCATGCACCCCGGAATTCCCGTTTGGGAGACTGTTGACTTTTTAATGGAAAAGCAAATAGTAAAATCGCTAATGTGATAAAGTAGAACCGAAATTTCATAATGAGTGTCTTATTAATATTCGACAAAAATAGAAAAACTTCTTGTGAAATTTGCTCTTTTGTCTCTTTCTGTCTCGAATATTTTGTACTTTTGTGTCGCATTTTGGAGATTTTTGTCTCTTTTGTTCTGGTATAAAAATAAAAAACAAGAAATTACGAAATAGAATGGAAATTGCAACGAAGTACAATCCTGCCGAGGTTGAAGGAAAGTGGTATGAGTATTGGCTCAAAAACGGATATTTCAAGTCGAAACCCGATGGCCGTGAACCTTATACGATAGTCATACCTCCGCCAAATGTTACGGGTGTGTTGCACATGGGGCACATGCTGAACAATACGATTCAGGATATTTTGATTCGTCGTGCCCGTATGACCGGAAAGAATGCTTGTTGGGTTCCGGGTACCGATCATGCTTCTATCGCAACCGAAGCGAAGGTCGTGAACAAATTGGCAGCTCAGGGAATTAAGAAAACTGATCTTACGCGGGAAGAATTTCTGAAACATGCATGGGAATGGACAGAAACTCACGGAGGAATTATCTTGCAGCAACTCCGTAAGTTAGGTGCTTCTTGTGATTGGGACAGAACGGCTTTTACTATGGATGAGCTTCGTAGCGAAAGTGTCTTGAAAGTTTTTGTCGATTTATATAATAAAGGACTTATCTATCGGGGTGTCCGTATGGTAAATTGGGATCCGAAGGCTTTGACTGCTCTTTCCGATGAAGAAGTCGTTTATAAAGAAGAACACGGAAAGTTATATTATTTACGCTATAAGATTGAGGGTGAGGACGGATATGCTGTAGTCGCAACGACCCGTCCTGAGACGATTATGGGAGATACGGCTATGTGTATCAATCCGAATGATCCCAAAAATCAGCATTTAAAAGGAAAGAAGGTTATTGTTCCGTTGGTAAACCGGGTAATTCCCGTCATCGAAGATGATTATGTCGATATCGAATTCGGTACGGGTTGTCTGAAAGTCACTCCGGCACATGATGTCAACGACTATATGCTGGGCGAAAAGTATAATCTGCCGAGTATCGATATTTTTAACGATAACGGTACGATAAGCGATGCTGCCGGAATGTATGTCGGTATGGACAGATTCGATGTCCGTGTTCAAATAGAAAAAGATCTGGAAGCTGCGGGCCTGTTGGAAAAAACGGAGGCTTATACTAATAAAGTCGGTCATTCGGAACGTACGAATGTTGTGATAGAACCCAAACTTTCTATGCAATGGTTTTTAAAAATGACCGATCTTGCCAAACCGGCGTTAGAGGCTGTAATGAATGACGATATAAAGTTTTATCCAGCAAAATACAAAAATACATACCGCTATTGGATGGAAAATGTTAAGGACTGGTGTATTTCCCGTCAGCTTTGGTGGGGACATCAAATCCCTGCATATTATCTTCCCGAAGGCGGGTATGTTGTAGCAGCAACTAAAGAGGAAGCTTTGGAACTGGCTCGTAAGAAGACGGGTAATTCTGCCTTACAAACGGAAGATTTACGACAAGATGAAGATTGTCTCGATACATGGTTTTCTTCTTGGTTGTGGCCTATATCGCTGTTCGACGGTATTAATCATCCCGGAAATGAAGAACTGAATTACTATTATCCAACCAGTGACTTGGTTACAGCTCCCGACATTATTTTCTTTTGGGTAGCCCGTATGATTATCGCCGGCTATGAGTATCAGAAAGAGATGCCGTTTAAGAATGTCTATTTTACCGGAATTGTCCGTGATAAATTAGGCCGTAAAATGTCTAAGTCGTTAGGTAATTCCCCCGATCCGTTAGAATTGATCGATAGGTACGGGGCTGATGGAGTTCGTATGGGAATGATGCTTTCTGCTCCGGCCGGAAATGATATTTTGTTTGATGATACATTGTGCGAACAAGGACGTAATTTTAATAATAAGATATGGAATGCATTCCGGTTGGTAAAAGGATGGTCGGTAGATTCGTCTATAGATCAGCCTGAGTCAGCCAAGATTGCAGTAAGGTGGTTTGATGCTATGCTGAAAAAAGCAAGTATCGAGATTGCAGACTTGTTCTCTAAATATCGTCTTTCGGAAGCGTTGATGGTGGTATATAAATTGTTTTGGGATGAATTTTCTTCATGGTATTTGGAGATGATCAAACCCGGATATCAACAGCCGATAGATGCTACGACATACGAAAAGACTTTGTCGTTTTTTGATGATCTATTGAAACTTCTGCATCCGTTTATGCCTTTTATTACGGAAGAACTTTGGCAGCACATTTGTGACCGTAAAGAGGGGGAAAGTATCATGATCGCTCAATTACCGGGAGTAGAGACTTATGATGAAGCTCTATTGGCACAAATCGAGACGGCAAAAGAGATTATTTCAGGAGTGCGTTCGATTCGTCTTCAAAAGAATATCCCGAATAAGGATACGTTAGAATTACAAGTTATCGGACAGCACAATTCGGGGAATGATGCGGTAATTTCTAAACTTGCTAATTTGTCGGCTATTTTGTCGGTTAATGAAAAAGATGCTACAGCAGCTTCGTTTTTGGTGGGCACAACCGAGTATGCCGTTCCGTTAGGAAATAATATCGATGTAGAAGCCGAATTGAAAAAGCAAGAAGAGGAACTGAAATATTTGCAAGGTTTTCTAAAATCGGTCATTGCTAAATTAAGTAACGAGCGTTTTGTGAATAATGCTCCGGCACAGGTTGTTGAAATGGAGCGGAAAAAACAGTCCGATGCAGAAAGTAAAATAAAATCTTTAGAGGAAAGTATTGCCGCATTGAAGAAATAAAGAGGTCTAATACTTATATAATTGATTATATAAAAAACGCCAATAATTTTTTAATAAATCATTGGCGTTTTTTATTGCTTCATAAAATAATTATTGTGAAGACTGTGTTATTCAAAAATACGTTTCACGGGACATTCTGGTAAAAGGTAAGGACGCAATACGGAGTATGGTAGGGTAATTCGTGTTTGACCTAAATAATAAGGTGCGATATCATACGGATTATATAACCACGTGATTCCATTTTTTCCCGCATAGAAATTATCGGTAGCGACAATGTTTTCAGGACTATAATCTTTCTTGCTTAATTCATTGATATTTGTTAATTTAAGATCGATTGCCAATTGTTTTCGTAATAATTCATCTATTGTTGCTCTATTTTTTTCACTAATAAGATCATTCAAAAGAAGACTCTTACCTTTTTGTAAATCAAAAGTTTGATATGTAGTTGTATAAATGCCGTGTGCCCCACCGGTAAACATATAAGTCGATAATTCGTAGCTCCATATATCGTGATTATTATAAAGAGAGCGGCTACCTACAGATAATTCATAATTCATCCATACACCGATGTCTTTTTTAGAATGGCTATATTGAGACATATCTTTTTTATAAGTGTCTATATAATTCTGCATGTATTTTTCTGCAGCTAATTTAGGAGCGAAACTCTCATATTCTTCTCCGAAAATACTCTTCACAAAATATTTTTGTATCTGTTTTAATTTTATATTGTTAGGATAATTATCCGGATAAATCATATCGATAGAGAACGTACAGGCCGGCATTGTCGTGTCATTATTGATATGATATTTTTTCTCATTTTCATAAAGAGCAAAAGATAATGTATCTATTTCCTCTATAGAAATAGCGGTATCGGTCAATTCTGTTTGCTGATCCGAATCTGTTTTGTCTGGATGATTTTTTTTCTGCTTACAAGAGTTTATACATAAAAGGAGAAAGCAGAATCCGGATAAAAGAATAAATCTATTTTTCATATTTGGATGATTTAGTTGACATATTTACAAATATATAAAAACTTCTGATTTATATTTTGTTTGAAATAAAAAGTTTTGTGCGTACGCTATAAAGAAAAACCGTTTAATTTCGTTATTAGTTCATTTTTTCCCTTTGTAATAGCGGCCTTTTTTCTGTGTTTTCTTCCCATATTGAATTGCCGTTTGCGGGCATCTGTGAATACATGCCAGACATAGAATACAATGGTGCTGCCACTTCGGTTTTTTATCGACTTTTATATTTCCAACAGGGCATTTTTGTTCACACAACCTGCAACCGTTACATAAGTCTGTGGCATAAAAATCTTTATCCGATATTTGATATTTATTGAATAATGGCCATATAATTCGAGTTTTAAAGAAAGGGAAATGCCCTTGTTTACAATCGAATAAGCCTGATCTGTTATTACTTATCCATGAATTTATCTGTTCCATTCTGGGTATAGCTTCTCTTAATTTTTTGTCTGTCAAAACTGGAGAATCTACATCAAACCCTTTCATTAATATATAATTATTTGGCATTATAACAGAAAATCCACTATCGCAGACAATCCCTTTGGCCGATAATGCTTTCACAAAGACATTTTTACTTAGTCCGATATCGTCTCCGCAAGTGCAAACGAAAAAAACATAGTTATTATACTTTATTTCTAATTGTATGAGCTTAATGAAATCGAGAATAAGTTTTGGCGGACCCCAAGAATATATGGGAAATACGAACCCTATTTTTTCTTTTTCCGAGACTCGGTAATAAAATTCTTTTTTTTGTATAACTTCGGGAATAAAACACATTGTTTCATTTTGTGCTTTTGCTATTTCTTTTGCAACCCATTCAGAATTTCCCGTTCCCGAAAAATAAAATATCATATTGAAAATTTTTGTGATTACAAAGGTAAGTTATTCTTTCATTTGCTAAAATCTGGAGCGGTGAATTATCGTCTTTTTAATGTAAAACAGTCTATATCTGGAGCCCAGCAATAGGGACTGCCTATGCGAATTGTATTTTCCCCACGATTTAATTGTACAGAAAGAGTAATAGTCATAATTCCCTTTGAGCTATCGGTTTCTAAATTTTTAAAGAAATAAGACTTTCCGTTTATATTGACTTCTAATTTGCGGTTCTTTTCAGGCAAATAAAAAATCTTCATTTCATATGTACCCCCTTTTTTACTGTAAACATTATCCCATTCAGCATAATTTTCAGAGCTCCCGCCAATAAAGCTGACGATCATTTTTCCGGATGCCTTTTCGCATGGAGCATAGCGGACACTTTTAGAACGAGTGCCCAGATCATTATAACATGGAAGATAAGCCCATTCAGCTTCGTAAAGCGATGACTCCAGGCGCTTTTCCGCCTCTAAACGAAAAAATTTTGCACTATGAGGAGGTAACTCATATTCTAAATATTCTTTATTTGTATCAATAGTCTTATGTTTTATTAAATCTCGGACTTTTATTGTTCCACCTAACTCCAAACATGCAGTGGGTACAGAAAACGAACAAATCGAGTCTGATGGATTATATAAAGCCATAGCTCTGGCTTTACCTCGTTTCTGTTCAATATCTTTGACTAATACATATCCATTTTTTTTCGTGTTGAACTACATAAGCTTGAAGACCTAAAGAATCTTGATTGATAGCTATTAGTTCTTTGTTTTTCAGTAATTCTAAAGATTTATCCGGAATGGTAGTTAAATCGCAGCCGATAAGTAAGGGTGAACTCATGATACACCACATGCCGAAATGGACTTCTTCTTCCTCCGATTTTAGACCTCTGCCTATTTCCAGTATGTCCATATCATTATAATGTCCATTTCGGGCATAGGCTGATAAATAAAGGTTCTTATTTATTATACGTTTGATAGATGCCCACTCTGGAGTAATATCGGCACTTATCCTCCATGAAGTTGCGATATCTTCAGCCCACGTTCCGGGAAAAGCCCAACGGCAGATGTTCAATGATACTTTATGATTGCAAACATCTTTAAATGCCCGATAAATTTCGGTATATCTCTTTTGTTCATCTAATGCTAATTCCTGTCCGGCACCACAATAGTCTATTTTGATAAAATCAAATCCCCACTTATTGAAAAATAGATCTGCGTCCTGTTTTTCATGTCCGTATAATCCGACTCCTATTCCGTTCGGATCATGATCCCAAATCGAACCGCAAGTATTACTTCCTGCATCAGAATAAATGCCGGCTTTTAGACCTTTATCATGTATATATTTAACGATGTTTTCCAATCCGTTGGGAAAACGCTTGGGATGAGTATGAAGTATTCCCGATTCATCACGCCATCCGAAAAAACCGTCATCGATATTTATATATCGATATCCAACGGTTTTCAAACCTCTATCAATAATTGCATCAGCTTGTTTTTTTATAAGTTGTTCATTGATGTTTATACGATAAGTATTCCAAGAACTCCATCCCATAATAGGAGGTGTAAATCTATTATTTTGAGCTTTACCTGTCATTGCAACATAGCATAAAACTATGATGAATAAGTATTGTACATTCTTCATCTTACTAATATTTAAGGTTTATATACAAAAGTAAAAATAAATGCTGAAAGATCATATTGTACGGTGTGATTTTAGAAAAATTTGATGATTCTGAAAAACTTCATAAAAATATATTCTCCATATTCCTAAGAAAGAGCTTTTATAATATCTGAAGTTTATTTACTTTTGTTCCAAAAGAAACAAATTATGGTAAAAGTAGGAAGGTATAATGCCTTAAAGGTTATAAAAACAGTAGATTTCGGGGTGTATTTAGATGGAGAAGATAAAGGCGAGATATTACTTCCTGCTCGATATATTCCTGAAAATTGTCGTATAGGAGATATAATAGATGTTTTTATCTATTTTGATTCAGAAGATCGAATTATTGCTACTACCGAAAAACCTTATATTCAAGTTGGTGAATTTGCATATTTAAAAGTGAAATCGACGAATAGGGTCGGTGCATTTTTAGATTGGGGATTGACGAAAGATTTGTTAGTTCCTTTCCGTGAACAACGAGTCGATATGAAACAGGGATATTATTATATTGTTTATGCTTATCTTGACCACGAAAGTGGGCGTATCGTTGCTTCAGCTAAACTGAATAAATTTTTGAATAATCTTCCGATTGATTATAAAATAAATCAGGAAGTTGATTTATTGGTAGTACAGGAAACCGAAATAGGATATAAGGTTATTATCAATAATGCGCATTGGGGTATGGTTTATTACAATGAGATATTTTGCAATATAGAAAATGGAGATCATATAAAAGGATATATAAAACATATCCGTGAAGATGAAAAAATCGATGTCGTTTTGCAACCGGTAGGGTATGAAAAGATAGATACATTATCTTCAGAAATTCTTCGATCTTTACACGAAAATGAAGGTTACATACCTCTTTCCGATAAATCTTCTGCCGAGCAGATTGCCGAGCACTTCTCTTGTAGCAAGAAAAATTTCAAAAAAGCGATAGGTGCATTATACAAGCAAAGATTGATTCTGATTCTTGAGAATGGAATAAGACTGAATGAAAAGTAGTTCTTTCCTCTTTTCATTTTTTTGTAAAATTCGTTCTTCAAAACTTTTTTTCGACTATATTGTTTTAATGAGTGTAAAGTTAATATCGGGAAGAGGATATTAACCGACAATAAGTCTAATAAAATAAAAGAAGTTATGAAGCGAGTTTTATTAATTGTGGCACTAGTCCTGGGAAGCACAGTGCTATTTGCTCAGAAGTATAACAAAAATGAAGTGAAACAACTGCAAAGTTTTTTGCAGCAGAAATCTGCTAAAGGAGATTCCAATGCCGATCGGTTGGAAATCGTAAGTATTAATACTCCGGCAGCATGGAAAGGTGTTACTTGGAATAACGGTAGAGTGGTTTCTATAGATTGGCAAGATAAAGATTTAGCGGGAGACATAAATTTGAATGGTTTTTCTGCTATGCAGAAAGTGAACCTTTCTCGAAATAAGATTACGGTAGTCGATGCTACGAACTGTTCAGCTCTTACAGAGATGAATGTCAGCCGTAATAAATTGTCAGAACTTGATTTAACCGGTTGTATTGCGTTGGTCAAGCTTGATTGTTATAAAAATCGTCTCACAGAAATCGACCTTTCTACATCCCTGCAACTGAAAAATTTAAATTGTTCTAATAATCTTTTTGTTGAATTCAATATTCAGGGTTCATCGGCTTTAGAATCCCTTAATGTTCAAGGGTGTCACTTAGAATCTCTTAATGTTGATAGTTGTACTAATCTGAAGAATCTCTATTGCGGATATAATCGCTTGACGAATTTAAATCTGTTCGGGACAGTTAATTTGCAAAACTTGAATATGGATGATAATAATATCCGTACAATGATTATGTCAAAACAACCGAATCTTTTTACTCTATTTTGTAGTGATAACAATATGGTAACACTTGATGTTCTGAATTGTGATGCTCTTACTGATTTGGTTTGTTCATATAATAACCTTACCCGGTTAAATCTTAACGGAACGGATAAACTTACTTTTGTCGATTGTTCTTATAATGATTTGACAACACTTGATTTAAGCAATCGCTATCTGTTACAACGGGTATTATGTAATCAAAATCAGTTGACCATGCTGGATGTTTCATTTTGCCCGAATTTGGTATATATTAATTGCCGATTTAACCAACTCATAGATTTGCGTACGATAGGAGATAACAATCTACGTATGATCGCTTGTCAATGGAATTACTAATAATTGTGGTTATATTTGTTTGGGAAATACAGGCAAACGAATTCGTTTGCCTGTATTTCCCATTTTTTATTAATGGAATGAAATCATATTTTTCCGGTTCTTTTCTTCTGGAGGTTTTGAACTTATTTAAATGGAATGAACAGTTCTGTAAATCTTTTTATAGAATTTAGATAGGCTGTTAAACAGACTCTTAGTTTTTTTATAAAAAATGAGTATTTCATACATGAAATAAATTTGTATGTTTGTAAGGAAGCTATTCATAAACCTTGATATTTATGCGTTATTGTCTAAATACTATAAGTTTACTTTTTGTTTTATTGTTTACATCTTGTGCAACAGCCGTTTATGTTCCGCTTGAAATATTACGGCCGTCAGAAACAATATTGCCTGACTCTCTTCGAACATTAGCCATAGTAATCAATACCCCCGAACGTACACCGGTAGAAGATGAAGGTGAAATTATTGACGCTTATAATGAGCGTCAACGGTTGCAGATAAAAAGAGGAAATCTTATTCCGCATTTTGTAAAAAGCGTATCATCTTCTTTAAAGCAAGCTTCTGGTAAGACTCTATCTGTAGTTTCGATGCAGAATGATCCTATGACAGAATATACCTTGTCAGAAGACAAGGTACGACTTATCAAAGATAGTCTAAATGCAGATGCCATTTTGTCTTTAGATAGATTGTCTGTTATTCCGTCTATTCATTTGACTCAGGTAGACGAGGCTCTATTTTTCGGAGATTTGGATATTGCTGTTTATGCTGATCTCAAACTTTATATGGGAGAAAAATATTTACCGAGCGTTTTTTCCTGTAAAGATACTATATCGTGGCAATCGTATGGAGAAACAGAAAATCGAACTTTAGACAGGTTTCCATCTTTTCAAAATTGTTTGATCGATGCGACAAATCATTCCGGTTATCAGGTCAGTAAAAAGTTTTATCCATATATTGATAATGCAGATCGTTTTTATTTTGTTACCCCGTACCCTTTGATGAAAGAAGCAAATTCTTACTGGAATAGAGGAAATTATGAAGAAGCTTCTTATTTATGGGAGTATGTTTACGAAAATACGGAGAAAATGGGGCGGAAGGCTAAAGCAGCCGCTAATATGGCATTATATGAGGAACTTAACGATCGGTATGATTCTGCATTGGACTGGGTGAAAAAATCCTTAAAGATATTTTTGGAATCTCCTGAGAAATATTCTAATTATATAGAATATCTTTTGGAATACCAGCAACAGTTAAATGTCCGTATTCAGGAAAATAGGCAAATGGCTTTTTGAAATTTTTATTCATTCTATTTTCATACCAGAGTCTTTAATTTATTTTTTATCTTTAGTGGAATAGGAGGGAGAGAAAATCAAATGGGGTTACAGTATTTTGCATATCCTTTTTTATCATTTGTGCAAATTACAATAAAAAGTATATTGATATTAATAAGAAAAGCCTGTTTAAATTTTCTCTTAAACAGGCTTTCTATAATAGAAGAATTTTATTATTGTTTATCCTTGGATCGCTTTAATACCCGGAAGAATTTTTCCTTCGATTGCTTCAAGTAACGCACCGCCACCTGTAGATACATACGATACTCCGTTTGCTAAACCAAATTTATTAACACAAGCAACAGAATCTCCTCCACCAACAAGAGAGAATGCTCCGTTTTTGGTAGCTTCCACAATAGCTTCCCCTACAGAGCGTGAACCATGGGTAAAGTTTTCAAATTCAAATACACCCGTAGGACCGTTCCAAAGAATTGTTTTAGATTTTTTGATAACATCTGCGAATATTTTCTCAGATTCTGGGCCAATATCCAAACCTTCCCAACCATCAGGAATTTGATTTACAGGAACTATTTTAGTATTTGCATCATTACTGAATGCATCTGCAATTTTAGCATCTACAGCTAATACTAAATTTACACCTTTTTCTTTTGCTTTTTTCATCAGATCAAGAGCTAAATCCAATTTGTCATCTTCACAAATAGAATTACCGATTTTACCGCCTTGAGCTTTTGTAAAAGTATAAGTCATACCTCCTGTAATGATCAGATTATCCACTTTGTTAAGCAGATTTTCAATAATTTCAATTTTTGAGGAAACTTTAGATCCGCCCATAATTGCTGTAAAAGGACGATTAATATCTTTCATTACCTTTTCTACAGCTTTTACCTCTTTTTCCATCAGGTAACCGAACATTTTGTTCTCCGGAGTAAAATAGTCTGCAATTAAAGCGGTAGAAGCATGTGCACGGTGAGCTGTACCAAATGCGTCATTTACATAAACATCAGCAAGACTTGCCAATTCCTTTGTGAATTCTTTTTGACTGGCTTTGACGGCCTTTTTTGCAGCAGCCTTTTCTTCATCGCTGGCATCTTCAGCAAGTCCTCTGGGTTTGCCTTCCTCTTCAGCATAAAAACGAAGATTTTCAAGAACAAGCACTTCTCCCGGTTTCAATTCTGCAACAGCAGCTTTTACTTTTTCACCTATCGAGTCATTAACAAATTTTACAGGTTGTCCTAATAATTCAGACAAATGTGCAACTACATGCTTCAATGAAAATTTGTCTTCCGGACCTTTTTTCGGACGACCCAGATGTGATCCGATAATCACGCTACCGCCATCAGCAATAATTTTTTTCAAAGTAGGCAACGCTGCGCGCATACGAGTGTCGTCTGTAATATTCAGATTTTCATCCAAAGGTACGTTGAAATCAACACGTACAAATGCCTTTTTACCGGCAAAATTGAAATTGTCAAGTGTTTGCATATTACAATAATTTTAAAACATGTATTTGTTTTCTGTCTGTCTGCAAATTTACAAAATAAATCGGTATATTTTTTATAAAATGCGAGAGTTTACAGTAAATATTTATGCTTATATTATATGATTCCAAGAAAAATTCAAATTAGAGATCTTTCTTGCAAAAGGGCTTCCATTTGTTCCTGAATTTTCTTTGATTCGGTACGTGCTGCAATTCCAAAATTCTTACTCTTGTCGGCATATATAATTCCTCGTGAGGAATTTACTAAAAGACCGCATTGTTTATTCATTCCATATTTAGCGACATCTTGTAAGCTCCCGCCTTGAGCGCCTACTCCCGGAACTAATAAAAAGTGATTTGGTGCTATTTTGCGTACGTCCGTAAATAATTTCCCTTGGGTTGCCCCTACAACAAACATCATTTGATCATCGGTTGCCCAAGTTTGGGAAATACGCATTACTTTTTCAAAAAGTCGTTCTCCTGAAGCGTCTGTCGTAAATTGAAAATCTTGAGATCCTTTATTAGACGTTAATCCCAAAACAATGACCCATTTACCTGGATATACGAGAAAAGGTTTTACGCTATCTTCTCCCATATAAGGAGCAACTGTTACCGAGTCGATATCGAGATGTTCAAAAAAACTGCGAGCGTACATTTCTGAAGTATTCCCTATATCTCCGCGTTTTGCATCGGCAATAATAAATTGATCCGGATAATTTTCTTTTATATATCGTACTGTTTTTTCAAAGGCACTCCAACCTTGAATGCCCAAACTCTCATAAAAAGCGAGATTGGGCTTATAAGCGACACAAAAATCTGCTGTCGAATCGACAATAATTTTATTAAATGCAAAAATAGGATCTTCTTCATTAAGCAAATGTGTCGGAATTTTTTTAATATCGGTATCTAAACCTACGCAAAGAAATGATTTTTTACGTTTTATGTTCTCAAAGAGTTGTTGTTTGTTCATAAGATAGGTACAAAAAATTTTCTATAATTCGCTTTCTTTCATTCTTTCGGCATTTTCGGCAATAATTAGGTGATCTATGCAGTCTTGTATATCGCCATCCATGAATGCTGAAAGATTATATATAGTATAGTTGATTCTATGGTCGGTAATGCGCCCTTGAGGATAATTGTATGTACGTATCTTAGCGGAACGATCTCCTGTAGAGACCATTGTCTTTCTTTTGGCTGCAATATCGTCAAGGTATTTTTGATGCTCTTTATCATAAATAAAAGATCGCAAGCGAGTAAGTGCCCGTTCTTTATTTTTGGGTTGATCACGGGTTTCAGTACATTCGATAAGAATCTCTTCTGAAACTCCTGTATTGGGATTTTTCCATACGTACCTGAGACGGACACCAGATTCCACTTTATTAACGTTTTGTCCTCCAGCACCACCGGAGCGGAAAGTATCCCATTTGATTTCACCTTCATTAATCTCAACATCAAATTCTTCTGCCTCCGGAAGAACTGCCACAGATGCGGCCGAAGTATGTACTCTGCCTTGTGTCTCAGTTGCCGGGACACGCTGCACCCGATGTACACCGGATTCGTATTTTAATGTACCGTAAACATTTTCTCCGCTTACTGTAAAAATAATTTCTTTATATCCTCCCGAAGAGCCTTCACTGTAACTGGATACACTTAATTGCCATCCTTTGGTCTCACAGTATTTGGAATACATGCGAAACAGATCACCGGCAAAAATAGCAGCCTCATCGCCTCCTGTACCTCCTCGGATCTCTACTATGGCATTTTTACTGTCTTGAGGATCGGTAGGAATGAGCAATAATTTTATTTCTTCTTCCAATGCCGGAAGTTTTTCTTGAGACTCGTCCAATTCATCTTTTGCCATTTCCCTTATTTCCAGGTCGTTTTCCGATTCTAATATTGATCGTGCTTCAGAGATATTGTTTAGCAATTTCTCATATTGATTTTTAGCTTTTACAATTTTCTCGAGATCACTATACTCTTTGGTAAGTTTAACAAAACGCTTCATATCAGATATAACAGCCGGATCGGTAATAAGAGTCCCGACCTCTTCGAAACGGATTGAAAGGCCTTCTAATTTATCCAATAAAGTATTTTCACTCATTATTTTACTATTTTCAGACTACAAAGATATAAAATGTGTGTCAATAAATCTAATGGATATTTATAATAAAATAGCCGGACATTTTCTTGAATAATGATGCCTTCAAGTATGTTGTCCGACTATTTATAGAGTAGTAGTAATAAGGAAACAATCCTTTTGAATATTTTGTTGTAAAAATCGAATTAAAATCTGTTAAGCAGATAACATATAAGATAAGGAGGAATTTTTTCAATAAATTTCCTCCTTATCTGTATTTACCTATTATTATTTCTATAATTGTATGGGGTGTTCTACCTTTTCATTCAATAATGCAAAATCGAGAACTTCTTTAATGTTCCGTACGTAGTGGAATGTAAGCCCTTTAATATAATTTTCTTTGATCTCATCTATGTCTTTTTTATTTTCTTCCGATAAGATAATATCTTTTATATTAGCGCGTTTTGCAGCCAATATTTTTTCTTTTATGCCTCCGACGGGAAGTACACGTCCTCTTAATGTAATTTCTCCGGTCATGGCCAGGTTCGGACGTACTTTGCGTTGGGTAAATGAGGATGCAATAGAAGTTACCATCGTGATACCTGCAGAAGGGCCATCTTTAGGAATAGCGCCTTCTGGCACATGAATATGTACGTTCCATTTATCGAACACGTCATCACTGATATTTAACATTTCGGCATGGGCTTTTATGTATTGCATGGCTATTATTGCCGACTCTTTCATGACATCACCTAAATTTCCTGTTAATGTCAGTTTTTCGCCTTTGCTTTTACTCAGGCTTGATTCTACGAATAATATTTCTCCACCTACGGCAGTCCATGCCAAACCTGTAACGACACCGGCATATTCATTCCCTTCGTATTTGTCTCGTGAATACTCTTTTATTCCTAAATATTCATGCAAATCATTTATCGTAATCGTATGTGGATATTCTTCTTCCAATGCTTTTTTTCGGGCGATTTTCCGCATAATTTTGGCTATTTTTTTATCCAGCTCCCGAACACCCGACTCCCGGGTATAAGAGTCGACTATAACCTCCATCGTCTTTTTAGGAATGTCTACATCACCTTTTACGAGCCCATGATTCTCGAGCTGTTTCGGGACAAGGTGTCTTCGACCGATCTCTACTTTTTCTTCCAAAATATATCCGGTTATATCGATAAGCTCCATTCGATCTAATAAAGGTTGGGAGATCGTATTCAAATTATTGGCAGTCGCTATAAATAAAATATTTGACAGATCATAGTCGATATCCAAATAATTATCATGAAAAGCGTTGTTCTGTTCCGGATCGAGAACTTCTAACAAAGCTGATGCCGGATCTCCTTTAAAATCATTCCCGATTTTATCTATTTCATCCAAAACGAACACAGGATTAGACGAACCGGCTTTCAATAAACCTTGTATAATACGACCGGGCATTGCTCCGATGTAGGTACGTCGGTGACCTCTGATCTCTGCTTCATCATGCAATCCTCCTAAAGAAATACGTACATATTTCCTTTTCAGAGCTTCAGCTATTGATTTTCCTAAAGATGTTTTGCCGACACCCGGAGGCCCGTAAAGACATATAATCGGAGATTTTAAATCTCCCCTTAGTTTTAATACTGCCAGATGTTCCAAAATACGGTCTTTTACTTTTTCAAGCCCGTAATGGTCTTTATCTAATTGCTTTTGTGCATGTTTCAGGTTAAAATTATCCTTTGTGAATTCATTCCAAGGTAAATCGGTCAACGTTTCCAAATAATTATATTGCACCGAAAAGTCCGGAGATTGAGGATAAAGACGTTCTAGTTTACGTAATTCTTTTTCAAATATGGCAGCTACTGAAGCATCCCACTTCTTTTTAGAAGCTTTCTCTTTCAGTTCCTGGATATCTTGTTCTTGAACGCTTCCTCCCAATTCATCTTGTATGGTCTTTATCTGTTGTTGCAAAAAGTGCTCTCTTTGTTGTTGGTTCAAGTCTTCTCTCGTACGAGATTGAATGCTTGCTTTTATCTCAATAAGTTGAGCTTCCTTACTTAGTGCCGTATATAAACTGAATGCTCGTTGCTTGACCGAGTCGATATTAAGCAGATCCTGTTTTTGTTGGGTATTTAAAGGAATATTGGAACATAAAAAATTAATCAGATAGTGAGAATTTTCAATATTCCTTAATGCAAACATCAGTTCTCGTGAAGGTTCGCCCAAAGTTTTCAGAATATTGAATGTCATGTCTTTTATTGCAGATATGAGTGCTTCAAATTCTTTGTCATTTGATTTGGGCATCTTTTCTTCCAATAAAGAGATATTACCTCTTAAATAAGGAGTGAATGTTGTCAGGTTATCTAAATGAAAACGGCGTTTACCTTGCAATATAACGGTGGTGCTTCCGTCTGGCATTTCCAGTATTTTTACGATCTCAGCAATAGTGCCTATTTCATACAAATCTTTGTATTCCGGTTCATCCACGTACATATCTTTTTGACATGTTACACCGATATATTGTTTTTGAGCGTATGCCTCTTTAATAAGTTGAAGGGATTTGGCTCTTCCGACCGATACAGGAAGAGCTACTCCCGGATACATTACCATATTGCGTAATGGCAGGATAGGCAGATCGACTTCTGACACCCCCGGACATTCTATATCCGGATTGCCCTCTACTTCAGCGAAAATCGGCATAATTGTAGTGGCATTGTCATTAGCATCATCAAGCGGATTATTATCAGAAAAAAATTTTTTCATATGTTAATTGTCATTTTGTCAGTAATTAGGGTTAAATACATTGTCAGCACTCCTGAAAAATCAATGCTATATTATAGTACAATGAGCGTGCCAAAAAATAAACAATACTTAGACATCTGTAAAATTGTTATTATTTTTTGTTTATTTGTATTCTAAAATTTTTATTTATGGGAGCACATTATTTTCAGTTTAAACAATTTACCATATACCATGACCGCTGTGCAATGAAAGTGGGTACAGATGGCGTGCTGCTCGGATCTTGGTGTAATATTCCAAGAAATGGAAATATATTGGATGTAGGAACAGGAACGGGAATAATAGCATTAATGGCTGCGCAAAGATCTTCGCTTTTTCAAGTGTCGATCGATGCAATCGAAATAGATAGTGATGCATATTTGCAAGCCAAAGAAAACATATCGGCTTCTCCATGGAGCGATAGAATACATGCAATTAATTGTTCTTTACAAGAGTATGCAGAAACATCCGGAATACTTTATGATCATATTGTGGCTAATCCACCTTATTTTGATAATACTCTGCCTCCCAAAAGTCTCTCTCGGCAAATGGCACGACATACAGCTTCACTAACTTATGAAGAATTTGTATCCAATGCGGTAAAGTTATTGAAGCCTGAAGGTCACATTTCCGTTATATACCCTGCAGATCAAGACAGACAGTTGACCGGTATAGCTGTCTCCAACAAATTGTGGGTGTCTCGAAAAGTCTGGGTAAAAGGACGTCCGAATGTCTCCCCTAAAAGAGTTTTAGTAGAGTGGGGGAAGTCCCCCGTAAGCTATATAGAAGAAGAGCTTGTTATAGAGACAGCACCTTTGACATATACACCGGAATATATAGCTTTAACTAAAGACTTTTATTTAAAAATGTAAGAGCCTGCCCAAAACAGACCCGATAAAATTTAAATATCCGGTAAAAAACGCGGTATTACACCGCGTTTTTTTATCGAATATTTTCTCGTAAGCGAGTCAAATATGCCTTCATTTTGTCAGTATCTTTACGTTTTATAATGTCGAGCAGTATATCCAGTTGTTCTTGAATTTGCGACACTTGTTCGGGCGTGTGCGGGTTAAATAGAATCTCCGTGAGAAGATAATCATCTTCGGAAAGAAGTCCGTGAGCAATATCCATGTGCTTTTTGAATGTTGTACCCGGAGCGTCCTGAGGTTTCATTACGGCAGCAAAAACAAGAGTAGATGCAAATGGAATCGATAACGAATAGGCGATTGTTTCATCATGCTCCTTAAATGAATATTCAAATATTCTTAACCTTAAATTACTGTATAGATCTTTAAAAAAAACTTTTCCTAAATGGTCGGACTCGGAAATGATAATCGTATTTTGAGTACTTAAGTCACTGAGATTTGCAAATGTAGGCCCGAACATCGGATGAGTCGAGACAAACGGATGTCCGGCTTTTTGGTAAAATTCCGGAAGTCCTGTTTTTACAGAGGCAATGTCAGATATAATGCAATTAGCAGGGATATGAGGTAATATCATTTCGAATGCAGCGATTGTATATTTTACGGTTGCTGCATTAATGACCAATTCCGGTTGAAACTCTTTTACCTCCTCTAACGCTGTCATTCGGTAAGTATTGAACACAAATCTCAACCGTTTGGGATCAGTATCAAAAAGTGCTACTTCGTGTTGAAAACTTAGTACATCCGCAAAAAAAGAGCCCATTTTCCCAGCTCCGAGAATAAGTATTTTCATCGTTTTATTTATTCAAAATATTCATTTGTTGCCTTACTGACTCTTCGTGAATTGCCTGTAAAACCGATTTCATAAATTCTCCGTCCATATCCAGATCTATTGCCTGGTTGATCCGTTTACTTAAAATCTCATCATAACGGGTCGGTTGTAAGACTGTCATATCGTGTTCTTTTTTATATTGCCCGATTTCTCGAGATATACGCATCCGTTTGGCCAATAATTCCAGCAATTGATTATCCAATTCGTCGATCTGCCTTCTAAGTTCCGATAAATTTTCTGTAGTTTGGGTCGTTTCCCGGATAACTAACATATTTAAAATAAAATTGAGAACATCTGGTGTTATTTGCTGATTTTTATCACTCCATGCACAATCGGGATTACAATGAGATTCTATAATTAACCCGTCAAATCCCATATCCATAGCTTGCTGGCATAAAGGCGCCACGAGATCGCGTTTTCCCCCTATATGACTCGGATCGCAAATTATCGGTAAATTCGGAAGACGTCGACGAAGTTCGATAGGAATATGCCACTGTGGCAAATTTCGGTAAAGTCTCTTATCATAAGAGCTGAATCCTCGATGTATTGCTCCGATTCGATGGAGTCCGGCATTATAGATTCTTTCTATTGCCCCAATCCAAAGTTCGAGATCTGGATTGACCGGATTTTTAATTAAAATGGGAATATCCACCCCCTTAAGAGCGTCGGCAATTTCTTGCACAGCAAAAGGATTTGCCGTAGTACGTGCCCCGACCCAAAGGATATCAATACCATGTTTCAAGGCTTCAAATACATGATGCTGATTAGCAACTTCGGTTGCTGTGTACATTCCAGTAGTTTCTTTTACTTTCTTTAACCAAGCCAGTCCTTCTGTACCGACACCTTCAAAACCTCCCGGTTTTGTTCTGGGTTTCCATATTCCGGCTCGAAATATCTTGATTCCTTGAGTTGCCAGACCTTTTGCTGTTTCTAACACCTGTTCTTCCGTTTCAGCACTACAAGGTCCTGCCATTATAAGAGGACGTTTAGCTTCTATGCCGGGTAATAAAATTGATTCGAAGTTTAATGTTTCTGTCATGACTGTGTTTTTATTATTAATTTATTTATTAAGACGATTCTTGATTCTGTCGAGAGCTTCTAATAGGGCCGCTTCATTAGCACAAAGCGAGAGCCGTATGTATCGGTCTCCTAAACTTCCGAAAACGATTCCCGGTGTTATAAAAACTTGGGCTTCATATAATACTTTATCTGCAAGTTCTGCACTGCTGGTTATATGATCGGGAATTTTTGCCCAAAGGAACATTCCTGTTTGTTTCGAGTTGAAAGAACAGCCTAATTCTTCTGCAATTTTTTCTGCAATCTTTCTGCGTTTTCTATATACCGCATTCATACTCTCATACCATTCCGGACCAGAAGACAAAGCTATAACCGCAGCCTTTTGCATGGGTCGGAATGTTCCGGAATCGATATTGCTTTTTACACGGAGAATCCATTCGACAAATTGGGGATTCGATGCTAACATTCCGATACGCCATCCCGGCATATTATGAGCTTTACTCATCGAATTCATTTCTATGCAAATATCTTTAGCTCCGGGGACAGAAAGAATGCTTAAAGGCTTTTCATTAAGTATGAAGCTATAAGGATTATCATTTATAATAATGATATTATGCTTTTTCCCGAATGCAACTAACCTTTCAAACAAATTTATGGATGCAGGAGTTCCTGTCGGCATATGAGGATAGTTGACCCACATCAGTTTTACATTTGACAAATCATTCTTTTCGATCGCTTCAAAATCAGGTAACCATCCGTTTTTTTCAGTCAATTCGTAATTGATAATATGTGCCTCGGCCAATTTACTGACAGAGGTATATGTCGGATATCCGGGATTAGGAACTAAAACACCGTCTCCGGGATTTAAAAAGGCCAATGATATATGTAAAATTCCTTCTTTAGAACCGATAAGAGGCTGTATCTCGGTCTTAGGGTTCAATTCTACACCGTACCATCGTTTATACCAATCAGAAAATGCTTCTCGTAAAGCCGGAATACCGATGTAAGGCTGATATCCGTGGGCATCTTCTTTCCGGCTATCCTCGCACAATGCATCTATTGTTCGGATATGAGGTGGACGGTCTGGGCTACCAATTCCAAGACTAATAACATCCAACCCTTTTGCATTCATGTCGGCCACTTCTTTTAACTTCTTTGAGAAGTAGTATTCTTTGATTTGGCTTACTCTGTTAGCCGGGCATATATCAGAGTGTTTCTGTAAATTCAGCATATTCTCCTTGTATTTTAAAATCTTTAGTTAGTGGTTTGATTGCTTCTAACGATTGTTTATACCGAGTATAATCAGAAAATGTTATATCGACATAAAATCTGTATTCCCACTCTCTCCCGATTATTGGAAGAGACTGTATCTTTGTAAGATTTATATCATAGAATGATAATATTGTCAAGACTTTTGATAAACTTCCGTTGGTATGAGGGAGAGTAAAAATAAGAGATGCTTTGTTTATACTTTGACGATTAATAAGATCATCTCTTTGCCAACTGTCTGCTAATACCAAAAAACGGGTAAAATTCCGCTTATTTGTCTCTATACCGGACTCTAATATGTTAAGCCCGTACATTTCTGCTGCCAGACGGCTACAAATTGCAGCATGGCCTTTGAGACCTTTTTCTTGTATTTCACGGGCACTGGCTGCAGTATCGTCTTTTTCTACAATTTTAATATTAGGTAATTGATTCAGAAATTCTTCGCATTGCATTAAAGCGATCGGGTGAGAGTTTATCTCGGATATATTTTCGAGAGTTTCACCAGGAAGGGCAGCGAGCACATGTGAAATTCTCAACTTATATTCTCCGATGATACTCAAATCGCTTTTGCGTAATAGTTCGTGATTCTGTAATAAAGATCCGGCAATTGTATTTTCTATTGCCATTATTCCGAGAAGAGAATCATCTTTGCTCATTTTCTCGAATAAATTAGGAAATGTCAAACAGGGTTCAACCTCTACTTCTTCATTGGTAAAATAAGATCGGGCAGCCATTTCGTGATAACAACCCGGTATTCCTTGTATAGCAACTTTTTTCATTTATAAGAGTTTTCTAATTAAAAAAATCCCACACTTTCATTGAAAGGTGGGATACTTTATTTATTGTATATCGGATATGTAAAATCCCACCTTATGTGCTCATAAAGTAATAAAAATAATAAAAGTAAAATCGTTGAAAGGTTTTCATAATCAATTATTCTAAAACTAGAGAATCCCGCTCATTCGAACGGGATTCTCAATATATTATTTATTTTTGTTTTATAATAAAAATCCCGTTTTACTTTCTTTTAAAGTAAAAATAGAAATAAAAATATGTAAAACTAAAAGTGTTCATCATGCAACTATGTTATTTTTATGGCTACAAAAGTAATGATTTGTTTTTTCAATCAAAATATTTTTGTCTTTTTTTTGCATTATGGATAAAAATATTTTTATTTGCTATCCGAAAATACTCATTGATTTAATATGTCAGGTTGATATGCGGTAAAACCGATGTTCTTTTTAGAACATTTTTTCTACCAAATAGACCTTTTTTTATACATTGTAGAATCCGTACCTTCGTAGTCAATTTTGATTAGAAGAATTTAGGGTAGGGACAATAAAAAAGAGGTTTTTCCCTGATTTTGGTATAATCTTATTTATGGGTTTGAATTTCTCCTCGGAAATCGTAATTTATAATTAATGAGTGATTTTGTTAATTTATTGATTTCTAAGGAGATTTTAAGAGTGTTTATAAATGGAATTTAATTAACTGATAATAATATCTAAACTGGCGGATATTCAGGGGAAATCTCGGAAAATTCGCATAATTTTATAAACTTGGAAGAAATGAAACAGGAAATTAAGCCGGCAAACGGTCGTTTGGGTGTCTTGGTTGTGGGAGTAGGTGGTGCTGTCTCAACCACAATGATTACAGGAACATTAGCTGCCCGTAAAGGATTGACAAAAGCTATCGGCTCAATCACACAGATGGCTACAATGCGTATGCAAGACGGTAACGAAAAACTTATCAAGGATATTGTTCCTTTGGTTGACCTGAACGATATCGTATTCGGAGGTTGGGATATTTTTCCGGATAATACATACGATGCAGCCTTATATGCAGAGGTTCTGAAAGAAAAAGATTTGAATCTTGTAAAAGACGAATTGCAGGCGATCAAACCGATGCCTGCCGCATTCGACCATAATTTTGCAAAACGGTTGAATGGTACTCATATTAAAAATGCTGCTACACGTTGGGATATGGTAAAGCAGTTACGGGAAGATATTCGTAATTTTAAAGCTGCAAATAACTGTGATCGTATTGTTGTATTATGGGCTGCAAGTACCGAAATTTATATTCCGATGAGTGAAGAACACAAGTCTCTTGCTTCTCTGGAAAAAGCGATGAAAGACAATAATACGGAAGTTATATCTCCAAGTATGTGCTATGCTTATGCTGCTATTGCAGAAGGTGCTCCATTTATTATGGGTGCTCCGAATCTGTGTGTAGATATTCCGGCTATGTGGGAATTCTCGAAAAAACAAAATATTCCTATTGCAGGTAAGGACTTCAAGAGTGGTCAGACATTGATGAAGACGGTTCTTGCTCCGATGTTCAAGACTCGAATGTTAGGTGTTAGTGGGTGGTTCTCTACAAATATTTTAGGAAATAGAGACGGAGAAGTCCTTGATCAGCCTGAAAATTTCAAAACAAAGGAAGTCAGCAAATTATCTGTTATTGATAATATTTTTGAGCCTGAAAAGTTCCCTGATTTGTATGGTGATGTATATCATAAAGTTCGTATCAATTATTATCCTCCACGTAAAGATAATAAAGAAGCTTGGGATAATATCGATATTTTCGGCTGGATGGGATATCCTATGGAAATCAAAGTCAACTTCCTTTGTCGGGACTCTATTCTTGCCGCACCTATAGCTCTTGATTTGGTTATTTTCAGTGATCTTGCGATGCGTGCAGGAATGTGTGGTATCCAAACATGGTTGTCATTCTTCTGTAAAAGCCCGATGCATGATTTCGAACATCAACCGGTGCATGACCTGTTCCAACAATGGCGAATGGTAAAAGAAACTCTTCGAAATATGGTAGGAGAGACTGCTCCAAGTTATTTGGATTAATTAGTGCAACTATCGCATAATTTTGTCGGATCGATTTATGAAGAGAGCTAAATTATTCCATATAATTATCGCATCCGGTTTCGGATCAGGATTTTCTCCATTTGCTCCCGGAACGGCAGGAGCTCTTGTTGCTGTTATTATTTGGACGGTATTATTCTATGTAATACCGTTCAATATCTTATTAGTCGTAACAAGTTTGCTTATAGTTCTTTTTACTGCAGCCGGAATTTGGTCGGCCGATAAGTTAGAATCAGAGTGGGGAAAAGATCCGTCAAAAGTGGTTGTTGATGAAATGGTGGGAGTTTGGATTGCTCTACTTGCTGTACCGGTAGGGAATGTCTGGTATATTTTGTTTGCTTTTTTATTGTTTCGCTTTTTTGATATCTTTAAGCCACTGGGTATTCGTAAAATGGAACAGTTGGAAGGGGGAATCGGTGTAATGGCAGATGATATTTTAGCCGGAATATACAGTTTTCTTTTGCTGATGGGAGTAAGATGGTTGATCGGATAAAAAAATATGCAAAAATAGTTTCGGAAAGAGACGGTTTCTTTATGTTTTTGAGAGCACAATTGTCCTCTCAATTAGCGACAATAATAGATTTCATTATTACTATAGGACTCGCAAAGTTGTTTAGCGTTTATTATGTCTATGCAACTTTTGCGGGTTCTTTTTTCGGAGGAATTGTTAATTGTATCGTTAATTATAAGTGGACATTCCGGCCAGAAAATTGTAAAAAGATAAATATTGTGATTAAATATATTCTGGTTTGGTGTGGAAGCCTTTTTCTCAATGTCGGGGGAACATTTCTTATAACGGAAGCTATTACTAAAGTGATATATATTCAGAATATTTTTGGTCATTATTTAGACAATCTGTTTATATTTTCTAAAATATTGGTTTCTTTAGCTGTCGCTTTTTTTTGGAATTATAATATGCAGCGTATTTTTGTTTATAGAAATCACGAACTGAAATTTTTTTTTAAACGTAGAAATTAAATTTAAAGTACATAAGAATGAAATTCAGAGATTGGGCTCAGCAGATAATCTATAGAATCATTGATCCAGTGGTACATAAGTTAGTAAAGGTTGGGATAACTCCTAATATTGTAACTACCACAGGGCTATTTTTTAATATTGTATCAGCCGTCATTTTAATTTATGGAGGAATATATGGAGAAAAAAATGATTTCTCTTATATAGGTTGGGCTGGCGGGGTTATTTTATTTGCCGGATTATTCGATATGTTGGACGGACAAGTTGCACGTATTGGAAAAATGAGTTCTTCTTTTGGGGCATTATATGATTCGGTACTTGACAGGTATAGTGAATTGATCGTGTTTTTAGGGATCTGTTCCTATATGATGGCACAAGGTTATGTTGTCGGGTTTATAATTGCATTTATTGCATTAGTCGGATCATTGATGGTCAGTTATGTTAGGGCTAGAGCAGAAGGTCTCGGCATAGAATGTAAAGTAGGGTTTATGCAGCGTCCAGAACGGGTTGTATTAACAGCTATTGGAGCATTAGGATGTGGGGTGTCTTCTTTTTTTATACATGAAGAATCTGTGTTAAATCCTATTTACATATTTGAGGCAGCACTGCTCATTATTGCTATTTTTTCTAACATTACGGCATTTACTCGCTTAGCTCATTGTCGTAAAGTAATGAATTTGTAAATTTATGAAAATATTAAACCCTCTACCTTCAAGAAACGAAATCTTAACCGTAGTTGTTATTGCAATTATATTTATTGCAATAACAACTGTTTTTGTTGGATTGCGTCCGGAACATTTATTAATAGTATCTGTTTTCTTAATCTTGTTTTTTGCAGGAAAGTCAGCAAGAAAGTTAGCTGTAGGATTATTGCCGTTTTTTATTTTTGGAATTTCATATGACTGGATGCGTGTATATCCTAACTATGAAGTCAACCCTATTGATGTGCGGAATTTATATGATCTTGAAAAGTTTTTATTTGGAATAGAAGAAAATGGAACTTTACTCATTCCTTGTGAATATTTTGCTTTGCATCATTCCGTAATAGCGGATATTCTTGCAGGCTTTTTTTATTTATGTTGGGTTCCCGTTCCTATAGCTTTCGGTCTTTGGCTATATCTGAAAAAAGACAGGCGTTTGTATCTTCGGTTTTCAATGGTTTTTTTATTGGTAAATCTAATAGGATTTGCGGGCTATTATATTCACCCTGCAGCACCTCCTTGGTATGTAATAAATTACGGTTTTGAAGCAATACTTAATACACCGGGTAATACTGCTGCACTTGGTCGCTTTGACGAATTGGTCGGATTGCCGATTTTCGATTCGCTATATAGTCGTAATTCGAATGTTTTTGCAGCAATACCATCTTTACATGCAGCATATATGGTTGTAGCCTTTTATTATGCATTAGTAAAAAAATGTCATCCGGCTATTATCACGATCTTTGCAGTTCTTATGTGTGGTATTTGGTTTACTGCGGTTTATTCTTCTCATCATTATATTATTGACGTACTACTCGGTATTACATGTGCATTGTTAGGAATCCTCTTTTTTGAAAAAGGATTGATGAAAATTCCTGGATTCATAAAATTTTTCAACCGATATCAGCATTATATAGAGGCTTAATATCATTTAGATTGTGAAATTTCAGAAATAAAGTAAGAAATAAGTGGGCTTTGATCTTTGATTCTTTATTTTTATGTATCTTTGGATTCAAATATGGGAGGATAAAAAATGGAAGCTACAAAAGAAAGGCTTTATAATGACATTTCATCGGTATTTACAAATGCTATAGAAACAGTAAGAACAAAAGATGATTGCACATTGACAGATATGTATGTATGTGTAAAATATGATGACTTGCTGGTTGTGATTTATGATGATTCCGAAAATATCCTTCTTCAGGAAACCATTGATGGTTGGGATGATTTGAAAGAGAATTCTGAAAATTTTGAAGAGGCCGTAATTGATTCTTTGAAATATGTTCTGAATACTGATAGTATTAAACAAAAATTTGAATCCCTTGATTTTGTCGGTCCGTTTTCTGTAATATTGGTTGATGATAATTTTGAGCAAATATGTGAATTAGTGACATACGACAAAGATATGATTTATCTAGAAGATGATTTTTTAGATAAGATAGAAAAAGAATTGGATGAGTTTTTCGAAAAATTAATGTCGGATGTAGAATAGTAAAGCTTATAAATGCAATATTGATCATTCCCCAATATGGAGTTAGTTTCATGTTGGGGAATGTTTTATATAATAATGGAATTGCCATAATTTTCTTTATTTTTTGAAATCGAGATGATTGGTTACCAAGCGATTCTGAGTTATTAAAAATGAAAAGTTAATAAGCTGATTTTAGTTTAATTATAGTCAGAACAAATAGTAAAGAATTGAATGTCTCTTATATTTTCTTTTATGTTAATCTTTGTAAATGTAATTATGAAATTAAAAATCTATTTTATATTTGCATCAAATTAAAATTTGTAATTATTACAAATATAAAATGAGTCAAGAAAAAGGATATACAAGATTAGTTTCTCATGGGATAAAACCTTCTCTTCAAAGAATTGCTATTATGGATTATTTGATAGAGAATAGAATTCATCCGACTGCAGATATGATATTTAGCGATTTATATCCTGATATTCCGACATTATCCCGTACAACTGTATACAATACATTGAAAATACTTGTAGAGCAGGGTGCGGTACAAATGCTGACAATCGATGATAAAAACAGCAGATATGATGCAGACATAACTCCTCATGCTCATTTTAGATGTAGTAAATGCGGTTGTATAAAAGATTTACCGATAAAAGAAAATATTATATTCAAAGAAGATTCGGAAAAAATAAAAATTACCGAAGTTCAATTATATTGTAAGGGTTATTGTACTCAATGCCTAAAGGATATAGAAACAAAAAACACATAAATTATTTAAATTCAAATTCTTAAATTATGAAAAAGAAATTTATTTGTACAGTATGCGGTTATGTTCATGAAGGAGAAGAAGCTCCGGAATTTTGTCCTCAATGTAAACAACCGAAGAGTAAATTCAAAGAACTTGTAGAAACAGAAGGTGCATTACAATTTGTTGATGAGCACGTATTAGGCATTGCAAAAGGTGTTGACCCGGAAATTTTAGAAGGATTAAATGCTCATTTTATGGGAGAGTGTACCGAAGTTGGTATGTATTTGGCAATGAGTCGTCAGGCTGATCGTGAAGGCTATCCTGAAGTAGCGGAAGCATTTAAACGTTATGCCTGGGAAGAAGCTGAACATGCGGCTAAGTTTGCAGAATTGCTTGGAGATGTAGTTTGGGATACTAAGACAAATTTGAAAAAACGGATGGAAGCTGAAGCTGGGGCTTGTGAAGATAAAAAACGAATTGCAACTCTGGCAAAACAACAAAACTTAGATGCAATTCATGATACAGTTCATGAAATGTGCAAAGATGAAGCACGTCATGGTAAAGGTTTTGAAGGTTTATACAATCGTTATTTTAAGAAATAAGAAAGATCTGAATAGTGTATTAGAGGGTGTATCAAAATTGAGAAGATTTGATACATCCTCTTTTTCCCTTTGTTA